>Ga0068872_10000745_pt1 | contig 27183 bp, 20 predicted proteins | sample NOAtaG_7_FD_66441 | JGI IMG/M metagenome (GOLD analysis project Ga0068872, IMG submission 66441) | Freshwater lake microbial communities from Lake Erie, under a cyanobacterial bloom - NOAA_Erie_Diel1S_2200h metaG | ecosystem: Environmental > Aquatic > Freshwater > Lake | place: USA: Ohio, Lake...
CCACCCCTTCCCCCCCCCACTCATCAGGAACATCTCCCGGCGCGTTCCACGCCGGCCAAGTCCGCCCGCAGCCGCCGGCCACCGGTCGGCCTCAGCGGCTGCCGGCGTCCTCAAGCTGCGACGGGGCGGTGAACGCCTGCCGCGCCGGCGGCGGGTTGTAGACGTGCCCGGAGTTCGGGTTGTTCTTGTCGTACGCAAAAGCGTCGCGATTGCGGACAAAGTCCCGCACGTACCGCGCCGGAATCGCAAACCCCAGGCCCTCGCCGAAGGTCAGCTTCATGTTGGTCACGCCGATCACCTCGCCCCGGTCGTTGAACAGCGGACCGCCGGAGTTGCCAGGGTTGATCTGCGCCGTGGTCTGGATGTAGCTCAGGCCCTCAAAGTTCCGCTGCGTAGTCGCGATCACGCCCGAGGACAGCGTCCGCTCCAGGCCCAGCGGGGCGCCGATGGCGAACACCGCCTGACCGGCCGCCAGATCCTCCTCCGCCTGCATGAACACCACCGGGAAGGGCTTCCCGTCGATCAACTTCATCTTGATCAGCGCCAGGTCGGTGTGCGCGTTGACCGCGACGATCTCCACGTCCTCCACCTCCACCCGGCGGAAACCGCCCGCGCCGCCCTGCTCCTCCAGGAACAGCGTGCACCGCAGTTTGGTCTCGCCCTGAATCACGTGGGCATTGGTGATCGCGTAGCCGTCGGGGTGAATCACAAACCCCGAACCCAGCCCGCCCGGCGTGGAGACCTTGATCACCCCGGCCCCGAACTGCCGCGAGAGTTCCTTCGGCGACCGCTGCGGGAGCGGCGAAGCCGACACCCGGAACAGATCCCCGCTCTGCACCGCCGCCGCCGTCGTGCCGTGCGTGTGCCGCACCACCGAAGCCACCCGCGTGCGGGGCACTTCCAGCAGCGTGTAGCCCAGGTCCAGCCACAGCGTCTCAGAGTTCTCTTTGATGATCGGCGCCGTCAGCACCGTGCCATCGGTCAGCGTCACCACATCGCCCGGCTCGGCCTTGGCCGGCTCACCGGCCGCTGCCGCGGGCTTGGCCGCATCGGGCTTGGCCGGCTCGGGCTTGGCCGCCGCCGGCGTCGCCGGGCTGGCCGGCACCGCAGCCGTCCCCGCCGCTTGCGCCAGCGCCGCCGCCGTCAGGCCGCCGAATCCCCCAACCACCGCCGCCATCCCCACCACCATCATGGCCACCGTGCTGCGCATGCGTGTCTCCGGCGGGCCCGCGCGGCCCGCAATCGCCCGCCTCCGCACCGCCCGGCCCATGCCCCCACTGGGCATGCCAGCCAAGCGGCCGTCCGCGAGCCAACCCACCTGCCCGGGGTCCTCCCCAACGGGGGATTCACCGAGCGGCGGAGTATAGTGGTCTCCGTGCGACCGGCCCCACCCACGCGGGTGTCCGCCATGGGGGGGTGTCCGTCATGGGGGTGCCCGCCAAGGGGGGTGCCCGCCGAGTCGCAACACTTTGGAGTCGCCATGCACGCATCGATCTCGCATCTGACCGCGCTGGCCGGCCTCGGCCTCGGCCTCGCCGCCCTGCCCCTGCTCGCCACCTCGGCCGCAGCCGCCCAGGACAAAGCCGCTCCCACCCCTCCGCCCCTCTCCCACTTCTTCGGCTTCGAGCCCGCCCGCACCCAGGTCATCGACCGCGACGCCGGCCCCATGGCCACCGGCGACTTCAACAACGACGGCCGCCCCGACGTCGCCGTTGTCAACAACGCCAAGAGCCGCATCGAACTCCTCCTCCTCCGCGACAAGCCCATGAGCCCCGAGGAGATGGAGCGCAACCTCAAGGTCAACGCCCTCCGCCCCAGCCCCTGGTACGACCGTCAGGAGATCTCCCTCCCGCAGCGCGTCACCGCCATCCGCGCTGTCGATGTCGACCGCGACGGCAAGCTTGATTTCATCTACGCCGGCGTCAACCCCGCCGAGATCGTCTTCCTCCGCCAGGCCGACGGCAACACCTTCCGCGTCGCCAACCGCCAGCGCGTCCGCGGCCTGGCAGCCCGCCAGCCCGGCCTGCACGTCGCTGACGTCATGGGCGACGCCGCCCCCGAGGTCGTCACCGTCGCTGAGGACCGCATCCTGGTCATGTCCCTCTCCCCCACCGGCGTCTTGGGCGAGCCCCGCCGCCTGGGCAGCGGCCAGGCCATCGCCGGCATGGTGATCGACGACTTCAACGGCGACGGCATGCTGGACATCACGGCGGTGGTCAACGACGAGCAGACCCCCCTTCGCATGTTCCTCCAGCGTCAGGACCCCCGCACCACCGACAAGCGGGGCATGCTCTCGGCCGAACTGCGGTTCGACTCCCCCGCCCTTCGCGACGTCGAGCCCATCCGCTTCGCCGATCGCACCGCCGCCAGCCTCGGCGTGATCGAGCGCGTCTCCCGCCGCGTGGTCTTCTCCGATCTGGTCACCGAGCAGATCGCCCCCCCCTCCGCCGCCGCCCCCGGTGGCGAGGCCGACGCCCTCGCCGAGGCCGTGAGCTTCCCCGACGGCGCCAGCAAGGAACGCTCCGTCGTCACCACCGATCTGGACGGCGACGGCCTGACCGACCTGCTCGCCACCGACGCCAAGAGCAACACCGTCGTCCTCTACCGCCAGGGCACCAGCGTCGGCCTGACCGACGGCGAGCCCTTCAGCGCCTTCAAGCAGCCCAAGGCCATCGCCGTCGCCCCGCCCAAGGGCTACGACAACGCCGAGACCGCCACCGTCTTCATGCTCTCCACCGAGGAGAAGGCCGTCGGCGTCGCCCGCTGGAACGCCCAGACCTCCAAGCTCGAGTTCCCCCAGCCCCTGGCCATCCGCACCGCCGGCACCAGCCCGGTCGCCATCGGCTACGTCCAACTCGACGGCGTCGGCACCCTCGCCGTGGTCGTCAACCAGCGTCGCGACCACACCCTTGAACTCCACCAGCCCACCGCCACCAAGGCCGACGCCGCCGCCGACGCCCCCAAGGGCGACGTCACCGTCGTCCCCCTCGCCGGCGTCAACCGCCCGCCCCAGTCCATGCTCGCCGCCGACGCCGATCAGGACGGCCTTTCCGACCTGCTCCTGTTCACCCCCGGCGAGCCCATGATCATGATCCGCGGCGCCGCCGCCGCGGATGGCAAGGGCGGTCCCGGTCGGCCCAGCCTCGTGCTCACCAGCGAGCAGATGCCCCAGTTCGGCCTTGTGCAGGCCGCGGGCGTCGCCAACACCGCCCTGCTGGATGTTGACGGTGACGGCAAGGCCGAACTGCTCCTGGCCGACAAGAACTTCGTCCGCGCCTGCCGTTACGACGCCAAGACCGGCTGGCGCGTCGTCAAGCAGGTCACCATCACCGACCCCGGCACCGAGCTCACCGGTCTGGCCGTCCTCACCGAGGGCGGCAAGCCCGTCATCGTCGCCAGCGACAAGGGCAACGCACGCCTGCTGTTCATTGAGGGCGACACCGTCACCCGCAAGCTCCGCCTCACCGGCGTCTCCCCCACCGGCATCTTCACCGGCGCCTTCGCCGGCGACAACCAGCCCGGCGTCCTCTGCCTGACTGACGATGCCTTCGCGCTCGTCCGCCTGGCCGGTTCCCGCTTCAAGCTCGAGAGCTTCGCCGCCTTCCGCTCTGATGCCAAGGACCGCGCCGAGCACGAACTCGAGGCCGGCGACGTCAACGGCGACGGCTTCACCGACGCGGTCATCTTCGACTCCGCCGAGCAGATGTGCTCGGTCCTCACCTTCAGCCGCACCCGCAAGGTCCAGCTCGCCACCGAGTTCGAGGTCTTCCAGTCCCGCCTCTTCTCCGGCGGCGACGCCCGCGAGTTCGAACCCCGCGACGCCTCCGTCGTCGATGTCACCGGCGACGGCAAGGCCGACATCCTCATGCTCATCCACGACCGCATCATGGTCTACCCCCAGATGACCACCCCGCCCCCGCCCCCGGGTGCCAAGGCCGTCGGCTCCGCGGCACAATAACCCCCGCCGGGCCTCCTTCGGGCCGCGTGCCGCACCCATCCGCCCCCGCGCTTGGGTGGGTCAGCCGGGTGAATCCCGGCCAAACCGCATCCAGCACCGCACCCGCTTTCGCCTAACCTCGTACCACCACACGGCCACAACGCGTGGCCGTTTTTCGTTCCCGCCACGAGCGACACGCCACCCACGCCCAGCGCAGTGGGTCATCCGCAGGAGTCCGTCATGAAGCTCACCGAACGCACCCTCACCTTCACTGGCCTCGCCCTGGCCCTGTACCTCGGCGGCTCCGCCTACTTCGCCACCGCCCCCAACGCCGCCGTCGCCGGCGCCGGCCGCTCCGGCGGCGTCCACGCCGAGCCCAAGGCCTCCACCGTCGCCGTGGTCGACACCTACCGCATCGCCGTGAAACTCATGGACACTGCCCGCTTCAAGGACCGCATCGAGAGCAAGCGCAAGGAGTGGGCCGACAAGCTCGCCCCGCTCGAGAAGAACCTCGATGAACTGGCCAACAAGCTCCGCGCCATGGGCCCGGAGGCCAAGGGCCCGGAAGCCGAGACCACCGCCCGCGAGTTTGAGACCAAGCGTCAGGAGTACGGCGCCCTCCGCCAGCAGGCCGAGCGCGAAATGGACGGCTTTGTCGCCGGTGTCAATTTCGAGGCCTTCAAGCAGGTCGTCGACTCTGCCGCCGCCATCGCTGACAAGAAGGGCTACTCGCTGGTGCTCTCCAGCCGGGGTACCGGCCCTGAGGAGATGAAGGCCCCCGACAGCTCCGGCGCCTTCGTCCAGAGCCTCCTCGCACGCCCGGTGATCAAGTCCACCACCGCCGACGACATCACCGCCGACGTGATCGCCGACCTCAAGCTCGAGTAAGCCGGCCCCGCCAGGCCAGCCACCCAGCAGCAACAACCAAACGGGCCGCGGATCCAGTCGATCCGCGGCCCGCTTCTCATTCCGCTTCCCGCCCCACCACCCCCTCACACCCTTCGTGCGCTCACCCCGCCGCCGGCCTCGGGAACGCCGGATCCACAAAAAGCCCATCGGCGTGCAGCAGCGCCCCGTCGCTGTGGATCGTCCCGCCCGGGCGGCCCTCCAGCGGGCGCAGGTCGCACACCATGTCCCAGTGCAGCCCGCTCTCGTTGGTGTTGCCGCTCTTGGGGTAGCCGGCGCCCACCGCCGCGTGGAAGGTGCCGCCGATCTTCTCGTCAAACAGCGTGTTGCACGAGAAGTTGCGGATCCCGTAGTTGGTGCCGATGGCGATCTCCCCCAGCGTCCGCGCCCCGGCGTCCTGGTCGAGCATCTGGTGCAGGAACGCCTCGCCGCTGCGAGCCGTTGCCTCCACCACCCGCCCGGCCTTGAACTTCAGCCGCACGCCCTCCACCCGATGCCCCATGTACACCGCAGGGAACGTGTAGTTCACGTGCCCATCCACACCGCCCGGCCCGGCGAACACTTCACCGTCCGGAAAGTTGCTGTGCCCGCAGCAGTTGATCCACGTCGCCCTGGACACGTCCACCTTCAAGTCCGTCCCGTCATGCCCGTTGTGGGGCGGCACCCGAAAGTGCAATTCCTTCCGCCCCTGCAAGTAGTCCACCACCCGCTGCTGCGTCCGCTCCACCGCCTGCCAGGCCGCCACCGGGTCCGGCAGGTGCAGCAGCCCGGCGCGATACACAAACTCCTCATACAGCCGCAGAGACATCCCCGCATCCTGCGCCGAGGCCTGCGTGGGGTATTGCGAACCCACCCACCGCAGCGTCTTCTCCGCCTCACGCTGCATGAACCGCTTGAGGTACGGCTTGCGGGCCTGCTGCAGCAGCGCCGCCTTGGAGGCCGGATAGCCCGCCAGGAACTGGCTGTTCTGCTCCGCCCACAGGGCGATGCTCACGTCGATCGTCTCAACCAGGTGCTGCTGGATCGGCGACACGAAGGCGATCTGCTCGTCGCTGCCGTGGGCCACCAGCAGTTCCTGCAGGTCCTCGCTGCGGGGGCTGTAGAACGGGTTGGCCCCCGCCCGCAGGCACGCCGCGTAGATCTCCTTCACCAGGGGCATGGCCGCCGGCTCGGCGATCACCGCCACCAGATCGCCGGTCTTCACCGCCGTGCTGTACCGCACCAGCACGTCCGCCAGTTTCGTCAAGTAGTTCATGTTCCGCTCGCTCCTCTCTTGGGCGTCTTGGCCCGCGTGCTGCCCTTCGCCGGACGGCCCTTCTCGCCCCCGCCGGACTTGCCGCCTGTGCCCTCTGCCCCACCTTTCGCCCCGCCCTTCGCCCCTCCGCCCTTCGCCGACACCCGCAACTCGCACCGCTGCCCATACGCAGCACAAATCGGGTGCTCCCCGCACGTCACCCCCCGCGCCTTGCACGCCCGCCGCCCGTGGAAGATCAGCATGTGCGACAGGTCGCACCACCGCTCCCGCTGCTCGGCGAACACCGCCATCAGCGCCCGCTCGGTCTGCTGCACGTTCGCATCCGCCGGCGCCAGCCCCAGCCGCCCCGCCAGCCGGTGCACGTGCGTGTCCACCACAAACCCCACGTTGAATTTGTACGCGTTGCCCAGCACCACGTTGGCCGTCTTGCGGGCCACCCCCCGCAGCGTCAGCAGTTCATCCATCGTGCGGGGCACCTGCCCGCCGAACCGCTCGCACACATCCCGCATCGCCTCATGGATGGACCGCGCCTTGTTGCGAAACAGCCCGATGGTGCGGATGTACGGCTCAATCTCCCCCGGCGTCGCCCGCGCATAGTCCGCCGGCGTGGGGAAGGCCCTGAACAACGCCGGCGTCGCCTTGTTCACGCTCACGTCCGTCGCCTGGGCCGACAGAATCGTCGCCACCAGCAACTCATGGGCACTGGTGTAATCCAGTTCACAGTGCGCATCCGGGTACGCCCTGCCCAGCGCATCGGCCACCTCCGCCGCCCGCGCCCGCTGCGCCGTCGTCGTCCGGGGCAGCTTCATGCCCGCCAGATCATCCAGTTCAGCCATGCCCGCCGCCCCTCGGCGGCCAGGCCGCCGCCACAAAGCACACCAAAAGCCCCACCGCCAGGCTGGTCATCACTGCTGACGCCTGCGGGTGGTCCGCATCAAACGCCGCCTTCGCCGCCGCCGCCTTGGCCGCCTCCGCCGCCGCAGCAGCAGCCCGATACTGCCCCAGCGCCTGCGCCATCCGCGGCGCCAGCACCATCAACTGATAGCAGAACACCGCCAGCACCGCCGACAGGCTGATCACCCGCACCGCCATGTGCCCTTTGGACCATCCCCACGGCTTGCCCACCCCGCTGGCATACGCCCCGATCAGCGTCACCGCCGCCACCATCGCCGCCCCCAGCCCCAGCATGTCGGTGATCGCAAACACCCGCGCCGCCGGGAACCCCCCCAGCAGCGACCACACCTGCTCCTTGGGCACCGTGTACCCCTCCACCGCCAGCCCCAGGGGCTTCAGGCTGGTGAAGATCACCGCCGCGGCGATGCCCGCCATCACCACCCCGCCCAGCCACAGCGCCAGGGCCAACAGATGCAGCGTGTGAGAAACGGCAAGCCAGCGGGGCATCAGGCAACTCTAGAAGCCCCAACCGCCCTGCCCCATCCGCCCCGCACCCGTAAACTCCACCCGCCCCATGCTCCCCAACCAGCCGCTCAGCCTCGCCCTGGCCGGCCTGCTCTGGCCCCCGCCCGATGCACCCGCCTCCACCGGCGCCGCCTCCGCCCCAGCCGAGGTTGACGCCGAACGCCTCCGCCCCGCCCTCACCTGGGCCGCCCGCGCCGGCTTCCGCTGTGTGCAACTGAGCGCCGCCGCCCCCGGCCTGCGTGCACGCGACTTGGACCGCTCCGCGCGGCGTGATTTGGCCGCCACCCTCCGCCGCCAGGGCCTCGCCCTCAGCGGGCTGGACCTCTGGATCCCCCCCGAACACTTCCGCCTCGCCGACCGCCAGGACCGCGCCGTCTCCGCCACCCTGGGCGCCATCGAACTGACCACCGAACTCGTCCGGCTCGACGGCGGACCCGCCGCCCGCCCCGTGCTCGCCGTCGGCCTCCCGGCCGACATCCCCGATGCCGTCCTGAGCACCCTCACCAACCACGCCGCCCACCACGGCTGCACACTGGCCGACCACGCCTGGCCCCGCACCGCCTCCTCCGCCGCCGCGGGCCTGGGCAAAGGTGTGGACCCCGCCGCCGTGCTCATGGCCGGGGGCGACGTCCTCCAGGCCGCCGCCTCCGGCCCGCTCGCCTCGGCACGCCTCAGCGATGTCACCTTCGCCGGCCGCTGTGGCCCCGGCTCACCCGGCGGAAGGCTCGATCTGCTGGCCTATCACGCCGCCCTGCACGCCGCCAACTGGCTCTCCTGGGTCACGCTGGATCTGCGCCTGGTCCCCGACCAGCCCCGCGCCGCCGCCCGAGCCGCCGAGGCGTGGCACGGCGTCACCACCCAGTTCGGCTGATTGACGCCTCACCCCGCCCGGCAGCCCGTGCCTCACTCCGCCAGCCGCGCCAACTCACTCTCGGGGATGTCCGCGTTGGAGTAGACCTTCTTCACGTCGTCGTTCTCCTCCAGCCCGTCCACCAGGTCAATCAACTCCTCGGCCTGCTCCCCCGCCACCGTCACCATCACGGTGGGGAACATCTCAATCGCCGACTCCCCCAGTTTCAGCCCCGCCTTCAGCAGCCCGTCACGCACCCTGGCAAAGTCCGTCGGCACGCACAGCACATCAAAGTGCCCCGGCTCATCGCCCTTGCGCACATCATCCGCCCCCGCCCCCACTGCAATCTCAAACACCTTGTCCTCATCCCCGCCGCCGATCACCGTCAGCCGCCCCTTCTGCTCAAACTGGTGCGACACGCACCCCGTCGCCCCCAGCTTGCCGCTGTGCTTGGTGAACAGCAGCCGCACGTCCCCCGCCGTCCGCGTGCGGTTGTCGGTCAGCGCGTCGATCACCACCGCCACCCCGCCCGGCCCATACCCCTCATACCGCACAAACTCGTAGTCCTCACCCGCGCCCCCGCCGGCGCCCTTCTTGATCGCCCGCTCGATGTTGTCGTTGGGCATGTTGTAGTAGCGGGCCTCGTCGATCGCCTGCCGCAGCGACACGTTGAACTCCGGGTCCGGGCCGCCCGTCCGCGCCGCCACAATGATCGCACGCGAGCACATGCTCCACGCCTTGCTGCGACGCTTGTCCACCACCGCCTTGCGGTGCTTCACCTTGCTCCACTTGTTGTGACCGGCCATCTTCGCGATCTCCCATCAGCGCCGCGGCCCGTGTGCCGCGCCCGCCGTGCTCGTACCCGTACTCGTGCCCGCAATCATGCCTTGCCGCCCCGCCTGCTTCGTGCTGCGTTCCCCTTGCTGGCGTTGCTCCCGTTGCTGCCTCGGCCATTGGCCCCCTTGCTTCCCTTGCCTTTGGCGGCCCTGCCGCCGCCGCCCTTGTCACCATCAAGTTTGCCGTTCCCGCCGCCGGCCTGCGCCCGCCCCCCGCCCACCGGCTCCATACCCGCCGGCACCCGCCCCCCCGTGTCCGCCCACGCCTGCAGCCACGCCGCGGCCGATTCCACCTCGCCCTCGGGCGTGTTCTCCAGCAGCCAGGCCGAAGCCGCCGCCGCGTCGATCCCCGGGTGCAGCACGCCGCAGTCGGTCAGCCTCGCCGCCGTCCGCTCGTCCACCGGCACCGCCAAATGCCCAAAGCCCACCAGCAGCGTCCGCTCCACCACAAACGAAGGCGGTTCGCCCAGCGCCCGCAACTGCTTGCGCACCGTCGCCGGCGCTTTGCCCGCAAGGTGCCCCAGCCGCAAAGTGTTCTCCTGCGTGAACAGCGCCCGCAGGCTCCCGCGCAGACGCGAGGCCCGCTCCTCCACCCGCGGATACCCGGCCCCCAGCATCGCCAGCACCTCATCCGCCGAGCACACCCGCAGATCGTTCACGTCCACCACGGCGCAGCTCAGCCGCTCCATCGCCCCCTGCGCCGTTGCCAGCGGGGCGTCCCACAACAGAAATGCGAACACCATCTCCCGAACGGGCTCATCGCCATCGAACCGGCACGGTCTGGGCCCGTCATTGGGCGACCGCGCCGGCCGCATCGGACCATGCGCCTCGCGCATGGCTTTGCGGAAAGCCGCCCACCGCCGGGCTGCACCCACGCCTGCGGCGCTCACGCGCCCGGCCCCTGACCGTCCCCCCGGCCATCGCCTTGGCCGCCCCCGACACTCGGCCCGCCCGCATCCGCCCCGGCATCTCCGCCCCCCGCGCCCTGCTCCTGCCTCACTTTGGCCAGAGCCTCCATCACCTGCGCCTGCTTCTTCAGGCTGTCATCCAGCAGAAACGTCAACTGCGGCAGCACCTTGGTCGCCAGGTCCTGCCCGATCCGCCGCCGGATGTGCGGGGCCGCATGGCACAGCGCCGTCACCGCCAGGTGCCCGCGTTTGTCCGGCAGCACCGAGACCCACACCGTCGCGTTCCGCGCATCCGGTGAAACGTCCACCTCCGTCACCGTCACCATGCAGCCGTCCAGCCGCGGGTCCCCCAGGCCCTTGGCCAGCACCTTCTGCATGCCCTCTCGCAACAGCGAGGCGATCTGGGCCGGTCGGTGTCCTTTGCTCTGTCCGCTCATGCTGTGTCCCCCGTGTGGTCACCCCGCTCGCCGACCGCACCCTCCGCACCCAGCTCCTCCACCCCCGACTGCCCCACCGCCAACTCCTCCTCCCCCAGCGCCTCCGCCCCCCGCGCCTCCATCTCCCGCCGCTCCTGCTCGCTCCACAGCGGCTCGCCGGTCTCATCCGCAAACGCCAGCGGCAACTGCTCACCGGAGAGCACCTCCGCATGGCAGTTCCGCAGCTCCGCGTCGTGCAGGCCCTCCAGCTTGGCCCGCACCACGTCCAGAATCTCCTTCACCCGAGCCGCCGACCCGGCCACCACCGCCGCCGCCATACCCGCCGAGTGCATGCTGTCCAGATGCGCCACCTCGGCCACCGAGATCTGGTGCTCGCGGTGCAGGCGGTCCTTCACCGAGCGCACCACCCGCCTCTTGTCCTTGATGGACTCGCTCCCGCGTATCAGCAGCACGAACTGGAGAACGCCGATGTGCACGCGTGTAACAGCCTCGCCATTGGCCGGGGCTCCGCCGCCCCGGAGCAGGAGCCTTACAGCGTCCGCTTGACCTCAAACCGCCGGTAGCACTCCAGAACGTCGCCCTCCTTGATGTCGTCGTACCCGACGATCTTCATGCCGCACTCCATCCCGGCCTTGACGTCCTTGGCGTCGTCCTTGAACCGCTTGAGCTGCTCCAGCACGCGGTCCTGCTCGATGACGATGCCGTTCCGCGTGACGCGAATGAGCGCGTCCCGCTGAACCATGCCGTCGGTGATGTAGCAGCCGGCGATCGTCCCCACGCGGGTGACCTTGAAGACCTGCCGGACCTCGGCATGCCCAAGGACCTCCTGGCGGATCTCCGGCTCCAGCTTGCCCTCGGCGGCCTTCTTCACGTCCGCCGTGATGTCGTAGATCACGTCGTACGTGCGGATCTCCACGCCCTTGGCGTCGGCCATCGCCGTCGCCTTGCCCGAGGGCACGACGTTGAAGCCCACCACCACCGCCTTGCTCGCGTCGGCCAGCTGAACGTCCGCCTCGGTGATCCCGCCCACCGCAGCGTGCAGCACGCGGATCTTCACCTCGGGCGTCGACAGCCGCTCGACCTCGTTCTTGATCACGTCCACCGAGCCCTGCAGGTCCGCCTTCAGGACGATCAGGATCTCCTTGACGTTGGCGTCCTTCATGTTCATCAGGACGGTGTCCAGCGTCACCTTCGGCACGTGCAGCGCCGCCTCACGCTCCCGCTGACGCCGCTGCTCGGCGGCCTCTTCGGCCTTCCGCAGCGAGTCGGTCACGAAGAACGAGTCGCCCGCGTCCGGCACCAGGTCCAGACCCGAGATCTGCACCGGCATCGACGGGCCCGCGTTCTTCAGCCGCTTGCCCTGATCGTCAGTGATGTCGCGGACACGCCCGAAGGCACGCCCCACCACGATGAAGTCGCCCACCTTCAGCTCGCCGTCCTGCACCAGGATCGTCGCGATGCAGCCGCGGCCCTCTTCCCGCGTCGCCTCGATCACGCGACCCCGCGCCGGACCGGCGAAGTCCGCCTTCAGGTCCAGCACCTGCGCCTGCAGGTCCAGCGTCTCCAGCAGTTCCTGGATGCCCGTCCCCTTGATCGCGCTGGTCCGCACCAGTTCCGTCTCGCCGCCCCATTCCACCGGGCTGAGGTTGTTCTCCGCCAGCCGGCCGAACACCTTCTGGATCTGCGAGTCGGTCGCCAGCGGCGAGTCCACCTTGTTCATCGCGATCACGATCGGAACCTTCGCCGCGCGGGCGTGGTTGATCGACTCGACCGTCTGCGGCATCACGCCGTCCGGGGCCGAGACCACCAGCACCACCACATCCGTCAGGTTGGCGCCGCGGGCACGCATCTCGGTGAACGCCTGGTGGCCCGGGGTGTCCAGGAACACGATGTGCTTGGTCACATCGCCCACCTTCACCGGAACACGGAACGCCGAAGTCTTCTGCGTGATGCCGCCGGCCTCGCCCGCCGCCACGTTGGCGCTGCGGATCCGATCCAGCAGGCTCGTCTTGCCATGGTCGACGTGACCCATGATCGTCACCACCGGCGAACGCGGCCGCTCGTCGATCATCTTGCGGTCGTCGAACTCCGCCGACACCACCTCTTCGGCGGTCTGCTCGCGGATCACGTCCAGCTCGATGTCAAAGTCCATCATGATGTCAGCCGCCCGCGCCTCGTCGATGCCCGAGTTGATCGTCGCCAGCACCTTCTGCACGAACAGCTTCTTGATGATCTCCGCCGCCTTCACGCCGGTCGCTTCCGCCAGTTCCTTGATCGTGAACGGCGCCCGGATCTTCACCTTGCCGCCGGTCTCCGCCGCCGTCTGGGCGCGTTCACCGGCCGCGTGCTCGCGGGCCTTGGCCTCGCGACGCCGCTGCTTGAGGTAGCCGCCGGCCCGCGCCAGCCGCGCCTCGCGTTCAACCAGGTCCTGCTCGCGGAACACCGAGCCCGCCGGCAGTTCCTCACCACCCTTGACACGCCGACGCGCCGCGCTGGCCGCGTCCGCACCGCCGCCGGCCGGTCCCGGCGTCCGCCGGTCGTTCCGACGCCGCGGGCTCCGCGAGTCCGCATCCCCGCCGCTGGTGCCGATCACGCCGCGACCGCCAAAGCCCCTGCTGCCCCCGCCCGCCGCCGGGCGACGCGGGCCCGACGTATCCGCAGGTTCGGGCGCCTCCACCCGAATCACCTTCGGCCCCGTCAGCGCCGCCGCCTTCTTCACCTGCAACTGCGGACCGGCCGGAGCCACCACCGTCGGCCGCCGAGGAACGTTCATCGGAGCCGCCGGGCCGCGCACCACCGGCGGACGCGGAGCCGCCGGATTCACCGGCCCGGGCCCGCCCGCCGGACGCGCAGGACCGCTGGGCGGCTCCTCGCCACGGGGGCGTCCGGTCGCACCCCCGGCAGCCGGGGCCGCGGGAACAACCGACGATGCCGCAATGGGCGCCGCACCACCCGGGGTGGCCGGAGCCGACGCAGCCGGAGCCAATGGAGCCGGGCCGGCCGCTGCGGGCGCAGCCGGTGCGTCGCTTGCCGCCGGGGCCGATGGTGCCGCCGGAATCGCATCGATCTTGATCGGGCTCAGAGACGGAGCCTTGGCCGGCGTCAGGGGCCGGGCCGGGGCCGCCGGCGTTGGCTTGATCGGCGTCGCCTTGATGTGCTCAACGCCCGGATCCGCCGGCGGTGCCGCCGGGGCCGCTTCAGCCGCCCCCGCCGAAGCAGCTGCTGCCGCAACCGGCGCGGGTTGGGCCGGGGTGGCATGGGACGTTGCGGCTTGCGCCGGGGCGGCATGGGACGATGCGGCTTGCGCCGCGGCCGCCGTCTCCACCACCACAGGCTGGCTGGGGGCGATGCCGCCCGGCTCCGCCACCGCCGTTTGGCCAACCTCGCCGTTCTTGGAACTGCGGGCCTTCTTCACCGGCTTGGTGCGAACCTTCTCCAGGTCCACGTGCTCGCCGGTTTCCACCGCGGTCGCTACCGCCGCGCTGCTGAACCACTCGCGGATCGACGCCTCCAGACCGGCCGACACCGTCGAGGTGTGGCTCTTGGGCGCCTTGTCCGGCGGCACGCCCTCGGCAAGGCACTTCTCGATAATCACCTTGCTGGTGACATTGAGCTCTTTCGAAAGTTCGCTGATGCGCTTGGCCAAACGTGTCTCCGCTGCTGTCCGTCCGCCCCGCCCCGCCGCCCGTGCGGGCTCCGCCGCCCGGGCACATTCTCAACCAATCGGCCGGACCGCGGTCTCCCGCCGGCCGACCGGTCTGCCATCCCCGCCCCTCCACGCCCCGGCCCATCACCCCCCCGCTCATCACCCCGCTCAGCCCTGGCCGCCGCCCAGGATGTCCGCCGCCCGGGCCTCGTCGGTCACGGCCACCGGCACCTCCGGGGCACCCTCGGCCATCGGCGACGCGCCGCTCTCCAGCAGCTTCCTGGCCGCCTCTTCCTCCGCACGCTTGCGGATCTCGGCCTCTTCCTTGTCCTTCTGCTGCTGCGCTGCCACTTCCTTGGCCTTCACGCCGGCGATCTCCACCGCCGCCGCCGCCTGCTCCTCGCTGAAGCCGATCTCCGACACCAGCGTCGCGCCACCCACCTCCTCGATGTCAAACACGCTCACCAGCCCCAGCGCCGCCAGCTTGTCCATCTGCTCCTCAGTCACACCAGGGATCTGGCTGAGCGTCTCAACCATCACATCCAGACCCTTCTTGAACTCATCAGGCGTGAGGATGTCCACGTCCCACCCGGTCAGCCGCGCCGCCAGCCGGACGTTCTGTCCGCGCTTGCCGATCGCCAGGCTCAGCTGATCATCCCGCACCACCACCGTCGCCCGGCCCAGCTCAAGGCACAGGCTGATCTCGGCAACCTCCGCCGGCTTGAGCGCGTTGCCGATCAGGATCTGGCTGCTCTCGTTCCACCGCACGATGTCGATCTTCTCGCCGTTGAGCTCGTCGACGATGTTCTTGATGCGGCTGCCGCGAACACCCACGCAGGCGCCCACCGGGTCCACCTTACTGTCCACGCTCGCCACCGCGATCTTCGTCCGGTACCCCGGCTCACGGGCCATCGCCTTGATCTCGATGATCTTCTCCGAGACCTCCGGCACCTCCACCTCGAACAGACGCTTGATAAAGTCCGGCGACGACCGCGACAGCACGATCTTCACCGCCGAGCCCGCATCCCGGACTTCCTTCACCAGGCACCGCACCCGGTCGCCCGGCTGAAACATCTCTCCGGGAATCTGCTCGGCCTTGGGCATGAACGCCTCGGCCCGGTCGATCGTCACCACCAGCGCCCCGCCCTCGTACCGCTGCACCGCGCCCGTCACAATGTCCCCCACACGCCGCGAGAACTCCTGCACCAGGCTCGTCCGCTCGTCGTCGCGGAACCCCTGAATCATCACCTGCTTGAACGTCTGACCCGCGATGCGGCCCAGATCCCCCGGCGACAGCACCAGCGGCTCGCCGTGCCGCGTCAGGTTGAACGTCCCGGTCAGCTGATCGATCTCACACTTGAACTCCTCCACATCCAGCGAGGAGTAGAACTTCCGCAACGCCGTCACCATCGCCCGCTCCAGAACCTTCAGGAGCTGCGCCTTCTCAATCTTGCGCTCCTTGGCGATCCCATCCAGCAGCCGCATCATTTCCGTCGTGTTCATCGTGTCCGTCCTTGCCAGGTTGTCGTGCCGAGTTGTCAAATTGTCCGAACTGTCCGATCCGTCCGACTATCCCCCCACCCGCTGTCCCGCTTCCCGCCTGTGCCGCAATGACACACCCGGCCACGGGGCCGGCCTTCTCCAAAGCCGCCCGTGGTCGCGTGACACTCACGCAATGTTGAAGGGTCTACACCCGCCCCGCTGCGATGCGGAGGGGGAACCCAACCCGGCACCCGGTCCCACCCGCCGCGGCACAAAGCCGCAGTCCGGTGGTCCCGCGCCCGCTACCCGGATGCCCGACCAATCGTCGGGCCTCACTCTGGGTGCAGTCAGCAAACATGGCAAGAAGCCAACGTCATACCGGGGAGTCCTTCAATCAAAAACACCAACAGGTCGTCTTCGGATGTCATGCGGAGTTTAGACGGGGCCGGACCCCGCGGCAATGAACAGCTCCGCCCGCCCCCCAACGTTGTCCGATCGGCCACGCCACTGAGCCTGTTGCCGCCGACCGCCCGATCGTACAAAAACCGAATACGCCCGCCCGCCAGAGCCGTCCTTCCCGCATCCCCCTTCAAAGGACTAAACTCCAGCGTTGGTGCCGCTTGCATCGCATCTTGCCGGGGAGGACAGCCAGCTTTTGGTGGTCGCGCTCCCCAACCGCGTCGCCGAAGAGCACATCTCCGCGATCCGTAGCGAGGTCAGCCGAAGAATCCCCCAAATCAGTGGGTGCGGTGTGATCCTCGATTTCACCGCTGTGGACCTGATCAACTCCATGGGCATCACGTGCCTGCTCAATGTTGACGACGAATGCCGCCGGAGAAAGGCGGGCCTGATGCTCGCCGGGGTCTCGCCGCTCATCCGCGCCTTCTTCGCCCAGCTCAAGCTCGACAAGCGATTTCGCATGGCCGACTCGGTCGATGACGCCGTCGACGCCCTGCAGCTCTCTCGCGGCCACTGACCCCCCCCATCGTCTTCTGCCGTTGCGTCATCAGACCCGGTCGTGCGGCTCGACCGCCCGCACAATCCGCACTGCACGCGCGTCCTTGTGCCGGCCCATCTCCGCCAGGAACTTCTTTTCCTGCTCCACGCACAGCACCACCGGCGCCGTCACCGGCTTCTCGGTCACCAGCAGGTCCCCCACCGCCATGCTGTGCAGTTCCGCCAGCGTCATCGTCGTCTCCGCCAGCAGCGCCGTCACCAGCACCGGCGCCCGGCTGAGCGACTGCGTCACATGATCCAGCGACTGGTTGCTCTTGGCCGCCTTGGACTGACTGAACCAGGACTGCGCCGCCAGCTCCTCAACCACCGGCTCGATCACGTTGTACGGGATGCACAGGTTCATGGTCCCCGCCCGGTTTCCCATCTTCAGTTCAAAGCCGATCACCACCACCACCTCGTTCGGCGGGACGATCTGCACCAACTGCGGGTTGCTCTCGGTGGTCGAGATCGTGAAGCTGATCTGCTTCACCGACGCCCACGCTTCGGTCATCGCCGCAAGTCCCCGACTGGTGATCTTGTTGATCAGCCGCGTCTCGATCACCGTCATCGGACGCTGGGGAATGAACAGATCCTGGTTGGTGCCGCCCAGCAGCCGGTCGATGATCGGATAGATGATCAGCGGGCTGATCTCCAGACAGATCTGCCCCTCCAGCGGCTGCGTGTCGATCAGGTTGAAACTCGTCGGATTGGGCAGCCCGGCGATGAACTCGCCATAGGTCATCTGCTCGCAACTGGCGACCTTCACCTCCACGATCGTCCGCAGGAAGCCCGACAGCGACGCGCCGAAGTTCCGCGCAAAGCCCTCGTGCAGCGTCTGGAGAGCCCGCATCTGGTCCTTGCTCACACGCTCCGGACGCTTGAAGTCGTACGTCCGGATCTCCGTCGGGTTCGCATCACGCCGACCGCGCGCGAACACCTGCGTCGGCTTGGGTTCTTCCTTCACCTCCCCCTGATCCACCGCCGCCAGCAGCGCGTCGATCTCGTTCTGGTCTAGCACGTCGGGCATGGGCGAAACACGGTCTCCAAAGCCGCGCCGCCCCCCCTCTCGACCATCGCCGAGGAACCTACGGGGATCCCTCTCACGTGGCACGCGCAGTTGCGGCAGCGGAGTATCGGCCCCGACGGCAGGCCTCCATCACGCCCGACCGCCCCCATCCGACCCCGCCCGCCCACCTTGGTGGATTGACCCCAACGCCACGCCCCCTCCCGGCCGCCGAACGACCGGACGGGCTTCGTTCGTAGAGTTGCGCATGCAATCCCTCCAACCCCTCCCCCGCCGCCGCGGCGTCTCGGGCCTCACAGACCTCCTCGCCCTTCGCCCCGCCGCCGTGCCGGTCGCCCTTCTGGGCCTGCTGGCCGCCCTGTTCACCCTCTTGGTGCCGGCCACCCCCGCCCCCGCCGCCCAGCCCCCAACGGGCGGGGTCACCGTCCGCGCCCTCCCCCAGTTCACCGAGGCCCGCGCCGGCGACCGCTTCGCCATCGCCGTCCAGTTCACCTTCGCTGACAACCTGCACATCTGGCCCAACCAGCCCGTCATTCCCAAGGAACTCGAAGGGCTCGAGGCCATCCCCACCCTGATCGAACTCGGCAAGCCCGCCCTCCCCGCCACCGTCCGCGTCGGCCTGAACGCCGGCCAGTGGCCCAAGCCCGAATCCCTCGAGGTCAACTTCACCGGCTCGCCCGTCGCCCTGCTCAGTTACAAAAAGCCCACCACCGTCTTTGTCCCCGTCGCCATTGACGCCGCCCACCCCCCCGGCCCCCTATCCATCCCGCTCACCGTCTCCTATCAGGCCTGCAACGACACCTCCTGCTTCCCGCCCGAGTCCCGCGATCTCACCGTCACCTTGCAGGTCGTCCCCGCTGCCGCCCCGGCCAAGCCCGGCGACACCGCCCTCTTCGCCCCCTTGGATCCCTCCATCCTCGGCCGGCTCGACGCAGCCTCAGCCACCGACACCCCGGCGCCCGCCGGCAGCACGCCCGCCGCCGGCGGCGCCCGCATCGACTTTTTCGGCTACGTCTTCAACGTCGATTCCGGCTGGCTCATCCTCCTCATCGCCTTCATCGCCGGCGCCCTGATGAACCTCACGCCGTGCGTCCTCCCGGTCATCCCGCTCAAAGTCGCCTCCCTCCAGCAGCACGCCAAGGACCCCGGCAAACTCGTCTTCTTCGGCCTGATCTACTGCCTCGGCATCGTCTCGGTCTTCGCCGTCATCGCCGTCCTGGCCTTCTCCCTCAAACTCCAGTTCGGCCAGTGGTTCAGCTACTGGTACGTCACCGTTCCCCTCGCCCTCATCGTCGGCGGCATGGGTCTGGGCATGCTCGGCGCGTTTGACATCAACCTCCCCCAGGGCGTGTACAACTTCACCCCGTCTTACGACAACGCCTCCGGCAACTTCTTCCTCGGTGTCCTCACCGCCGTCCTCTCCACCCCTTGCACCGGCCCCATGTTCGGCGCCGCCTTCGCCTTCGCCACCACCCTCTCACCCTTCGTCGGCTCCGGCCTCATCCTCTCCATGGGCCTGGGCATGGCCGCCCCCTACCTCCTGCTCATCCTCTTCCCCGGCATGCTCAAGAACCTCCCCCGGGGCGGCCCCGGCGGCGAACTGCTCAAGCAGGTGCTCGGCCTGTTCATGCTCGCCGTCGCCTTCTTCATCCTCCGCAGCGTCTTTGACCACACCTGGGTGGTCTGGATGCTCGCCGCCTCCGCCGCCTGCGCCTGCATCTGGTGGCTCGTCGGCGCCATGACCATGCTCCAGTCCCAGCGCGCCAAGGGCCTCAACGCCCTCGCCGCCGCCCTCTCCCTGGGCGTGACCTTCCTGATCACCCAAACCCTCTTACCCGCCTCCGCCGGCGCAGCCTCCGCCACCCGCTGGCAGACCGTCGAGAACCCCCCGGACGACCAACTCCGCGCCCAGATCCGCGACGCCGTCAAGCAGGGAAGAACCGTCGTCGTCGACTTCACCGCCGCTTGGTGCGGCAACTGCATCGCCATCGAGAACACCATCCTCAAGAGCACCGCCGGGCTCGAGATGTTCTCACGCCTGAACCCCCTCCAGATCAAGGTCGATCTCACCACCGCCACCCCGGCCCAGGGCTGGGGCGTCGTCCGCGAGATCTCCGGCGGCGGAGGCATCCCCCTGATCGCCGTCTACGGCCCCGGCATCGACAAGCCCATCTACTTCCAGAGTTTCTTCCTCGTCTCCGACCTCGAGGCCGCCATCACCACCGCCGCCGGCAAGGCCCAGGCGAGCGCTTGGCAAACGCTCAAAGCCCCTCAGGATGACGATCTTCGAGCCATCATTCAAGACGGCGTCAAGGCTGGCCGAGCCGTCGTAGTGAACTTCGGTGCCCATTGGGATACGAACAACCTCATCATGGACCATCTCATACTCGACACCCCTGCCGGGAAGGAGATGTTTGCCCGACTAAACCCCCTCCAGATCAATGTCGACCTCACCACCGCCACCCCGGACCAAGGCTGGGGCGTCGTCCGCGAGATCTCCGGCGGCGGAGGCATCCCCCTGATCGCCGTCTACGGGCCCGGCATCGACAAGCCCATTTACTTCCAGAGTTTGTTCCCCGTCTCCGACCTCGAGGCCGCCATCACCACCGCCGCCGGCAAGGGCAAGGCCCAAGCCAACAACACGCCCCGCTGAGCCTCATGCCGATCTCATAAGGCTTCCGGGCAAGCCCATGCCCACACCCACAACTTCACCCCTGCCTTCGCCGCCTTCCGCGCCTTCCCCCCCTTTCCCTCCTTCCCGCCTCCCTGCCTTCCTTCGCTTCCTTCGCTCCTTCGTTGACAATTCCGGCGTTCCACATCACCGCACAGGGCGACCTCCCACCCCGCATGATCCATCGTCGCCGCGACCTCGCCATCGCGCGAATGCTGAGCATGATCGGCATCACTCAATCCGCGGGTCCACCCACCGATACAGCACATCCACCGCCAGGTTGAACGCGATCAGCAGCGTCGCGAACACCATCACCACGCCGATGATCAGAAACAGGTCCTTGTTCAGCACCCCGTTGACAAAGTGCTGCCCCATCCCCGGCACCGTGAACACCCGCTCCACCACGAACGAACCCGTCATCGCCAGCGCCGTCGCCGGCCCCAGATAACTCAGCACCGGCAGGAACGCGTTCTTCATCGCGTGCCGCAGCAGCACCCCGCTCCCGCTCACCCCCTTCGCCCGCGCCGTGCGGATGAAGTCCTGCCCCAGCACATCAATCAGCCCCATCCGCAGCAGCCGCGCGATGTACGCCGCGAACGGCAGGCTCAAGGTCACCGCCGGCAGGAAGATGTCCTGCACCTGCCCCCACTTGGCGATGCTCCCGATCCCCAGCATCACCGGCCCGATCAGCAGCAGCGCCGTCCCGATCACAAAGCTCGGCAAACTCACCCCCACCAGCGCCACCACCAGCGTCCCCACGTCCGCCACACTCCCCGGACGCACCGCCCCCACCACCCCCGCCACCGTCCCCACCAGCAGCGCGATCAAGATCGCCGAAGCCCCCAGCACCACCGACACCGGCAGCGACGCCGCCAGAATCTCATTCACCCGCCAGTCCTCATACTGCAGGGACGGCCCCAGATCAAACACATGCCGGATCGGCGCCGGCCGCCCCGCCGCCTCCGCTTCCTTCGCCCGCTCCGCCGCCTCCCCCGTCAGCGTCTCGCGCACCCATTTCACCCCCGTCGCGTTGTCCAGGTACGACGTGTAGAACCCCCAGAAGCTGTCCAGCTTGTACTGCGCCTCCATCGCCCGCTGCACCTCCGGCGGCGGCCTGCGCCCCTCCGGGTTATCCAGCGGGCTCCCGGGGATCTGCCACGCCAGGAACAGCGTCAGCGTGTAGATCACCAGCAGAATCAGCGGCGCCTGCAGCACCCGCCGCACAATCAGCGTGCTCAGCGTCATTGAACCGCCCCCTTCCCACCCGTGCCCTCGGCCCCGCTCGCAGCCCCCACCGCCCTGGGCGGCATCTCCTTGGCCCGGTCCGCCCCCTTGCCGTCACCCAGCACATCCAGCAGCGACACGTTCTGCTTCTGCCTCGGGTGCGGCGACACGCCCGAGATCCGATGCGGGTCGAACATCATCACCAGCGAGTAATGGAAGATCGGAATCAGCGGCAGGTCCTCCGCCACCAGCACCCGCTCCGCTTCAGCCAGAATCTCCATCCGCTTGGCTGGGTCGCTCTCCGCGTCGGCCCGGTCCAGCAGCCCATCAAACCGCTCGCTGCTGTACCGCCGGTCGTTGTTCCCGTCACCCGTCCGGTTGATCTCCAGGAACGTCGTCGGGTCGCCATAGTCCCCGAACCACCCCGCCCGCGCCACCATGAAGTTGTGGTTCTGCAGGTCGTTGCGGAAGACCTTGATCTCTTTCATGTCCAGCCGCACGCTCACCCCCAGATACTGCTCCCAATCCCGCTTGATCGCCTGCGCGATCACATCATGCCCGCCGTCGCGGTTGAACAGCACCTCAATCACCGGCAACCCCTGCCCGCCGGCAAAGCCCGCCTCCGCCAGCAACTTCGCCGCGCCCTCAGGGTCAAACCCCACACCCTTGGGCGACGTGTACCCCGGCATGCTCCCCGGCGGAATCAACTCCGTCGCCGGCCGCTCGCCCGACCGCCGCACGTTCTCGGCGATGTTCCGCCGGTCCACCGCCATCGCAAACGCCCGCCGCACCCGCGGGTCGGCAAACGGGTTCACCCGCCCGTCGTTGAGCCTCGGCGAGCAGTTGATGTTGTAGAAGTACGTCCCGAACGCCGGAAAACTGTGGATGTTCTGCCTCGGGTCCCGCGGCATCCGCCGGTCAATCGCCACCGGGTCCAGCCCCTGGGCCACCAGGCTGTCATACAGCGCCTTGTGCTCGGCCTGATATTCCCGCTTGGCCCGCAGCAGATCGCTGCGATAGTCCGGCACCACATCGCTCAGCCAGTCCACCGTCCCGGTCTGAAACGACAGCACCGCCGCGTTCGGATCCCCCACCGACGGCAGCAGGATCGAGTCCACGTGGATGTCCGCCTGGTTCCAGTAGTGCGTGTTTCGTTCCAGCCGCATGTCGCGTTTGAACCGCCACTGCGTCACCTTGAACTTCCCGTTGCTCACCAGGTTCGGCGGCTTGGTCCAGCCGCTCTCAAACTCCAGCTTCCCCGTCACCGGGTCCACCGACTGCCAGCGGTCCACCTCCGGGCCATACACCGGGAAGAACGCCTCAAACGCCAGAATGTCCAGCCAATACGGCAGCCGCCGCACCGTCCGCATCACCAGCGTCCGCTCGTCGGTCGCCTTCAGCGCCACCAGTTCGTCAAACTTCGCCAGCGTCGCCTTCCACAACGCCTCCGCCTCCGCCGGGCGGGGCCGCCCCTGCCCCTGTGCCGTGAAGGCCTTGATCGCCTCGGTCCGCCAGTCGTAGAACGCCTTGCCCCCGTCAATCAGCGTGAACAGCTTGGCGTAATCCCCCACCAGGTCCGGCAGCATCGCCCGCCGCCAGGAGTACACAAAGTCCTGCGCCGTCAGCGGGGCCCCGTTGCTCCACTTGGCGTTGCTCCGCAAATGGAACGTCCACGTCCGCCCGTCCTCGCTCACTTCCCACCGCTCGGCCACCCCCGGCACCTTGGCAAACTCGCGGCTGAACACATCCGTCCGCACCAGCCCCTCATAGATGGCGATCGCCACCCGGAAGTCCTGCATCCAGCTCATCCGCTGCACGTCCAGCGTGTTCACATCCCCGCGGTTCAAGAACACCACGTCGGCCTTGGGCCCCGGTCCGTCAGAGACCACGGCCCCGGCCAGCACCGCAAGCAACGCCGCGATCGGCAGCAGGAACTTCCACATCGGCGGTCAGTTTAGCGCCCACCCCGCCCCGCCCCACCGCCCAGCCGCTGCGCGCAGCACATCAACCCGGCGGCAGCCCGTCTTCCGCCGCTCCAACCCCCGCCCGCTGTCACCGGTCATCTCAGTTGAAGCGGTCCGCCGGGAAGTTGAACGGCGGCTTGGTCAGCGCCCCGCCCTGCCCGATGATCTTCCCCGGATCCGTCGGCACCGCCGGCAGGTTGGCGTCCAGCAGCGTCGCCGACAGCGTCACCACCGTCACCGACGCGCCCACCAACTGGTCGTGCAGCGCGTGCTTCTTGCCTTCCTTGTCCAGCCGCATCAGCAGCCGCAGCGTGTCCCCCGCCATCGCCGCCCCGTCCCGCATCGCCTGGGCCGAGAGCACCTGCCCGCCCGCCGCACCCGCCGTCAGCGCATCGCGCGTCGTCTTCATCGCCCGCAACGCCGCCGGAACCGCCACCTGGCCATCCGGCTTGGTCAGCCTGACCGACAGACCCGTCGCCAGGGCCGACATGCTCGCGCTGGACACCTGCTCCAGCCCCGGACCCGCCTTCGCCGGAATCGCCACCCCGGCCGCCAGCGCCACCACACCGCCATCCACCAGGCTGGCCTCCCCGGCCGTCCCCACGAACTCCCCAATCGCCTTGACCACCCCGGTCAGGTCCGCCGGATTGAGCGCGCTCTGGCCCTTGCCGGTCAGTTCCAGCATCCGGCCCGCCGCCGTCACGGCCGCGAACTTCACCGGCGGACGCGGGTCCTTCATCGCATCAAGCACGAACGGGGCCGTCGTCGTCGACGCCGTCTCACCGGCGATCCGCATCGCGTTGGCCACCACCTGGTCGTTCTTCTGCCCGGCCCCGGTCAACCCCGGCAGAACCTTCTCACGCAGCACCCGCCCATACACCAGCCGGAAGTTCACCGTCGTGTTGGCGCCCAGCGGAGCCATTACCGCCGTCCGCGCCGTGCGAATCCCCGCCGCACCGTTCTGGCCCGAAAGCCCCGGAACCTGCGCCGTCAGGAACTGCTCAATCGCTGCCTCTTCCGCACCGCTCAGCGAGCTCTTGCCGCTCAGACCTGCCGGCAGCCCGCCCGCGGGAGTCTGCGCCGCCGCCGCCCCGCCAATCGGCAGCAGCATCCCCGCGGACAGAACCAAGGCGGCCAGGAACGGTCGATGAAGGTGCCGAGTGCTCATGCGTTTGGCTGCGTGTGCGAGGTCCAAGTCCCGGCCGGGCCGGCTTTCGTGCGATCCCAAGCCCCCCCATTCCCACCGATCACCCCCATCCAGTGGGGGCAAACCTAGCGAACCCCCGCCCCCCCGTCAATCCGCCCCCGGCCGATCACCCCCCGCCTCAGCCGCCGCCCGGGCCACCCATCCCGCCCATGCCGCCCGGCCCGCCCATGCCCTGCATGACCTTGGCCTGAATCGCCGCCATCACCGCCGAAGCCTCGGTGATCTTCCCCGACTCCACGTCCGCCGCCACCGCCTCAATCGCCCCCGACATCGCCTTGAGCATCGGCATCATCATCGGCGCCGCGGTCGCCATCTGCTGCCTCATCTCGGCCGTCCCCATGAACAGCCACTTGCCGCCCTCCTTCACCGCGTCCATGTCGGCACCCTGCATCTCCGCCAGACGCAACTCCGCAGCCTGGTCGCCCTTCATTGTGATCGTGAACTTGTCCGCCCAGTCCCCGGACAACTCCGACACATCCACCAACTGCTGCAGCGGCCCCGCCGCCCCGTTCGCCACCTGCGCCAGCGACTTGCCGAACTTCGCCTTGCATGCCCCGTTCAGCCGAAACACCGCCTTCATCAGCGACACCGACACCTCACTGATCCGACGCTCAGAATCGTCGGCGAATTTTGACATCGCGTTCACTGCCGCGTTGTCGCCGTTCACGCTCGCCTCCAGATACGCCCGCGCCGCCGCACGAACCTCCGCCACCACCGCGCTCTCAGCCGCGGCAGCAGTCGTGCCCCCGCCGCCCGCGCTCGCTGCCCCGCCCGCCGCCGGCGCCGCGCTCGGCTTGGTCCCCGAGTAATCCCCCTCGCGGATCGCCTTCAGCGACGCCGCCACCTTCTCCAGTTGCGTCTGCAGGTCGCCCCCGCCGCCGCCGGCCGCATACGCCTGCTCGGCCGCCTCCAGGGCCGCCTTGGCCTCGTCCAAGGCCGCAGTTCTCGCCGCTCCCGCGTCCGCCGCCGCCTTCTTCAGGTCCGCCGCCGTCGGCAGCGCAGGCGTCGCCGCCGCCAGCAGGTTCAGCACTTCCTCCTGCGCCGCCAGGCCCCGGGCCCGACGCACCAGCACATCCGCCAGCCCGTGCTCCAAGCTCGCCAGCGACACCTTGTTGGCCAGCGGCCCCGCCGCCTTGGCCGCCGCGATCGCCTCGCTGAACTGCCGCTTGGCCGCGTCCACCTTCTGCGTCACCGCGCCCGCCCGCAGCGTGTTCAAAGCCTCCAGGCCCTGGGCGATATCCGCCGCCGCCTTGCCGGCCGCTTCACGCGACGCCGCCGAGGTCGCCTTGCTGGCCACCTCCCGCTCGCGGATCGACTTCACCGCCGCCTCCACCCCTTCAATGCCCTTGCGCGTCCCCTCAATCCGCTGCTGCGTCAGCGAGATCTCCGGCTGCAGCGCCGCAGCCTCCGCCCGCAGGAACGACGCCTGCCGGTCCAGTTCATCCGCCTCCCGCACCGTCGCCGTCGACCGCTTGAGCGACTCCAGTTGCTCCTGAGCCGACAGTTTGCTCGCCGCCGCCCGCACGCCCGCCGCCTCCTCACGCTTGGTCTTGGCCTGGCCCAGCAGCCGCTCGGCCTCCTTCTCGCGCTTGTTCACTTCCTCATTCAGCCGGTTGGCCTCGGCCGTCAGCGCCGCCAGTTCGCCCTGCAGCGTCTGCCGACGGGCCTCCAGCGAAGCCGTGTCCTTGGCCGCATCGCCCGCTCCGCTGGCACCCGCCGCCGCGTTCCGCGTGTACACGTCCAGGGCCGAACGCACGCCGGCGATCACCCGCAACGCCTGCTGCTCCGCCTCCACCGCCTCCAGCGCCGCCATCTCCGCCAACGTTCCCTTCGCCCGCGCGATGATCGACGACGCCGGGCCCGCCATCGGGCCGCCCTTCTCAGCCGCCAGCGGCTGCACCGTGCTGATGATCTCGTTGAGCGCCTTGGTGCGGCCCGACACCGTCGGGTCCACCTGCTGCCCCGCCGCCGTCAGCCGGTCCACCAGCGCCGCCGCATCCCGGATCACCTGCGCCTGCTTGGCCTTGGGGTCCTCGCAGCCCACCATGGCCAGCGAAACCCCCAACATGGCGGCCAGCACCAGCGGACGGGCGGGGCGGAAAGCGGCAAGAGCGTCGGACATGCGCTGCATCCTCACGGTCAGAACACCGGAACCGGCACGGGACAAAGCGCCCGAGCCTCTGCGATCGCCCCCTCCCCCCCGCTCCACACCCCCCAGCCCGCCCCCCCACACGCCCCCCGCACGCCCCTTCCGCCCCCACTCACGCCCCGCCCCACCCCACCCCCCAGCCCGCCCGGGGGCCGATGGTAGCAAAACCCAACCGCCCGGGCGCACGCCCGGCCGATCGCCACCACCCCCCCCACACACCCCCCCCCCCCCCCCACCCCCCTGCTCCCCCCCCCCCCCCCCCCCCCCCCCCC
>Ga0068872_10000761_pt1 | contig 26884 bp, 25 predicted proteins | sample NOAtaG_7_FD_66441 | JGI IMG/M metagenome (GOLD analysis project Ga0068872, IMG submission 66441) | Freshwater lake microbial communities from Lake Erie, under a cyanobacterial bloom - NOAA_Erie_Diel1S_2200h metaG | ecosystem: Environmental > Aquatic > Freshwater > Lake | place: USA: Ohio, Lake...
TAGCGATCATCATGTGTTTTACCTTAAAGTTTATTTCACTGTGTGCGGCATCTAAGCCCCATTTTGTTGTTTCCATGTTGTTTGTTTTTTTAGTTTATAAATTAAATTGTCATTGGTACTTCCATTAGTAAGATCTCTGAATTGTCTTTTAAGGAAGTGATGTCGATCTTGTTTGTATTCCATACTCCAAAGCCATCACGTTCGTTTATTTCCTGATCGTTGATCTTAAAATTGCCCTTGATCACAAAAGCGTAAACACCGTTTCCCTCTTTTTTGAACTGATATGCGCTTTTGATTTCTTTATCAAATTGACCTAAATGAAACCAGGCATCTTGATGTATCCAAACACCGGCATCATTAGCATTCGGAGATATGATCTGCTGCAGCTTATTGTGACGGTCTTTAGCGTCAAGGGTTATTTGATCATAGCGTGGTGTTACATTTTTTTTGTTCGGAAAAACCCAGATCTGAAGGAATTTGGTAAGTTTATTACTGTTAAGATTATACTCACTGTGTTGAATGCCTGTACCGGCGCTCATCACTTGTATATCCCCATGCTTTATAACGGCCACATTCCCCATGCTGTCTTTATGTTGCAAGTCGCCTTCTAAAGGAATGGAAATGATCTCCATGTTATCGTGCGGATGTGTTCCGAATCCCATGCCCGGATCTACACGATCATCATTTAAAACACGTAATACACCAAAGTGCATTCGTTCTGGATTGTAATAATTCGCAAAACTAAATGTGTGATGCGAATCTAACCAGCCGTGGTTAGCGTGACCCCTTGTTTCGGCTTTGTGTAAGATGGTATTTGCCATAATTGTTGATTTTGTGTTTGGGATGTGATTGAATCCTAAAATTTCAAGTTCGTGTAATTCATCGATATTGTTTTGAACCAAATTGCCAAGTGCAGAAGAAGTAACGAGCATACCTGTGCCCATTAATCCCTTTCTTATAAAATCCATTCTGTCCATAGTTTGAGTTTTAATTACAAGACAAAGTTACGCCAAGGAAAAAACCTAAAAGCATTGAACTAGATTAAGAAATCACTATTTGGCTTTTTTTGCTCTGATCTTACTTAAAAATTCGGGCGTAACGCCTAAGTAGGAGGCAATATGGTGTTGAGAAACGCGCTGAGGGATGCTTGGATACCGCTTTAAAAAATCGTTGTAACGTGTTTCGGCCGATTTAGCTATGATGCTGTGTAATCGACCTTGCATCACACCTAAATTTTTTTGGATCATAAGCCTAAATGTACGTTCAAAGTTGGGGACTTTAAAAAGGAGTTCTTCTTTAGTTTGCGGCGTTAAGATCAAAAGTTCTGAGTCTTCTAATGCCTGAATATAAAAGTCACTTTTAGTTTGATCATTAAAACTGCAAATGTCGCTTACCCACCAATTTTCTATCGAAAAATACAAAACGGTTTCCTTGCCCTCCTCGTTTAGTAAATAGGTCATCAAACAACCCTTTTTAATGAACGCTTCTACGTTGCAAACTTCGCCGGCTTGCAGAAGAAATGTTTTTTTTTTGAGGTTAAGAGGTTTCAATAAAGAATTAAATGTGTTAAGCTCATTTTCGCTGAACGTATAATAGCGTGTTACATTTTTATTTACCTCTTGAAACATAAATAGCTTCTATTTATTTAATTTTTGTAATTTTATTTAATTAAGTACAACGTTAAATTAAACATTTATTATGAAAACAGTATTGATAACCGGAAGCAGCAGTGGCATAGGTTTAGGAATTGCACGCGAATTTGCAAAGACTAAACAATTTAACATTATTTTTAACGGGCTTGAAACAAATGGCCCCGAAATTGCAAATGAGATAGGCAAGGAGTTTGGAATTGGCACGATGTTTAGTAATGCTAATATGCTCAAGCCTGAAGAATTGCGAAAAATGGTAGAAGACGGTATAGCTAAATTTGGAAAGATAGATGTGTTGGTGAACAACGCGGGCATACAACATGTGTCAGGTATTGAAGATTTTCCGGAAGAGAAATGGAATGCTATTATCGCTATCAATTTAACTTCGGCCTTTCATTTAACTAAAGCAGTGTGGAAGGGAATGAAAGAGCGTAAGTTTGGACGTATTATTAATATAGCCTCGGCTCACGGTCTTGTAGCCAGTGAATTTAAAAGCGCATATATAGCAAGCAAACATGGTATTGTAGGTTTTACAAAAACCATGGCTTTAGAAGGGGCGCCTTTTAATATAACAGCAAATGCAATTTGCCCGGGTTATGTAAAAACGCCTTTAGTTGAGAAACAAATTGTAGATCAAGCTAAAACGCATGGCATACCCGAAAGTGAAGTGATAAGTAAAATAATGTTGTACAAGCAGGCGGTAAAAGAGTTTGTAACAGTAGAAATATTAGGGCAAGCAGCGGTTTTGATGGCAAGCGATGGCGCTTCAACATTAACAGGGGTTGCACTGCCAATTGACGGGGGTTGGAACGCACAATAAAAAGTTTTTAAGTTTAAGTAATAATAGGTAACTTTGTAATAATTAAATCAATAGCTATGTTTAAACACGTTTTGATCTTAGTGATGTTAGTTTCAATGGCTAGCGCGCAAACAAAAGGAAAAGGTAAGGGAAAAGGGAAAGTTAAGGACATCGACACCGCGGGTGTTTTTGTTCCAGAAGAACATGAGTTAACTCCAATGGAAGAGTTTGACCTAACATTGCCTTTAGAGCAAGAAATTGATGGAATAACCGGGAAAATGATCTACCACAAGGATATCAAAAAGAAGAACGATTCTTTAAGAGCGGTTTTTAGAGTGAAGTTGAAAAAAGACATGAATTCATTTAGGGTATATACAAAACGCCCTAATCCAAAAAAAACTAAGAAGGGTGATAAAATGCAATTGTGTATCAATATTGTTGCTAAGGATACAAGCTTAACGTATTGTATGGGCGATACGATCATCAAAGATCCTGAAACATCCAAGTTATTATTCAATAAAATGATAGGCGATACAGCTTATATGTTGATCTATGTAGATTCATATACAAAAACCGGCGGCGCCTGCAGTGGAGGAAAAGAAACTAAGGTGTTCTTTGTAAGATGGAATGCTCCTAACGGAAAGGCCATTTGGAAAGCCAGAACTATTAGTTCGTGTTACAAAACCATCACAAACATGACCAAAACAAACATCATGGAATGGGATGCACAATCTCCTTTGGTTATGAGTTATAATAAAGGTTCGCAATTTATTGATGTTACCTTTGATCCGGCCAAACCGATGTTAGGATTTCAAACTGGCGGCGGCACAAGTGAATGATCTCAGTGATTTTGTTTAATTTTTTCTCGGGAACATCTGAATAGCGCTACAAAAATAGCCTTGTATCCTCTCTCACTCATTTATGGGTTGGTTGTTTATATAAGGAATAAACTGTTTGATACCGGCATATTAAAGGAACACAAGCCAGACATTCACACGATCGGCGTTGGAAATTTAGCGGTAGGCGGCGCCGGAAAAACGCCCTTGGTTGAATACCTTGTTAAACTCCTTCTTCAAAACGAATTTAAATTAGCAACACTTAGTCGCGGTTACAAACGCAAAACCAGTGGTTATATTTTGGCCGATGCATCAAGCTCTGCCGACGATATTGGCGATGAGCCGCTTATTTACAAGACAAAATACCCTATTGATGTTGCGGTTGATGCTAATCGTTTAAATGGTGTAAAAAAGTTAGCTGCACTTGAACAAAAACCTAATCTTATTTTATTAGATGATGTATTTCAACATCGTTCTATCCGATGCGGCTTGAATATTGTAGTGAGTGATTTTTCACATCCTTTCTTTTCTGATCATCTTTTACCTTATGGCACATTGCGCGAGCAGAAGAACGGCTTAGTGCGCACCGACATTGTGATCATCAGCAAAACCCCCGAAAGAACAACGCCAATTGAATTACGAAATGTTTTGAAAGACGTAAAACCGGGACCTCACCAACAGGTTTTTTTCAGCTACCTTAAGTATGGCGATCTTTACTCTATCACAGATCCTTTATTAAAATTGGAAGTAGAAAAAGAATTATTTAAATACCACGTGATGGCTCTTACCGGAATTGCCAACGCAACTCCTATGATCACGTATTTAAAGGAATTTGCAAATGAGGTTTATCATTTCCCATTTGACGATCACCATGATTATATTCCAAAAGAGTTAGAGGATATACAGCGCTATTATGAACAAATAAACAAAACCTATAAGATCATTATCACCACCGAAAAAGATCTTATGCGCTTAAAAAATTCAAACATATGGCCTATTGTAAAAAATATGAATATGTTTGTATTGCCTGTTGAGGTTACATTTAAAGACAAAGAAGAAGAGTTTAACCAGATCATTTTAAAGTATGCAAGAACAAATAGATTTCACCACAAAAAGTATTCGTGAAAAGACCAATAATTTTAAACCACATGTTGGAATTATTTTAGGAACAGGCTTAGGCGGATTGGTAAAAGAGATCACTGTTGAACATGTGCTTCCTTATAACGAGATCCCAAATTTTCCGGTAAGTACTGTTGAAGGTCATAGTGGCAAACTTATTTTTGGTAAGCTTGGCGGAAAAAATGTAATGGCCATGCAAGGGCGTTTTCATTTTTATGAAGGATATGACATGAAACAGATCACATTTCCGGTTCGTGTAATGAAAGCACTTGGAATCAAAACATTATGCGTTAGCAATGCGGCCGGCGGAATGAATCCAAAATTTGAAGTAGGAGAGATCATGGTCATTAATGATCATATTAATTTATTTCCTACAAATCCATTGATAGGAAAAAATGACGCTCAACTAGGGCCTCGTTTTGTGGATATGAGCGAAACGTATAAAAAGGAATTAATTAGTCTTGCAAAAAATATTGCGAAAGAAAATAATATCAAAGTAAGCGAAGGTGTTTATGCCGGATTAACCGGACCATGTTTTGAAACACCTGCAGAATATCGTTATTTATGGAGAATTGGCGCCGATGCCGTAGGAATGAGCACAGTGCCGGAAGTGATTGTTGCTAAACACAGTGGCATCGATTGTTTTGGAATTAGCATTATTACCGATCTTGGAATTGAAGGTGAAGTTCACACAGTTACTCACGAAGAAGTTCAGGCGGTGGCAAATACACAAGAGCCAAAAATGACTCTGATCATGAAAGAATTGATCGCAAGGTTATAAAGTTTCCTTCTTTGTGTACTGATCTTTTTTACTGCCTTCGTACATTTCAAATTTTAAATATTTACACTCGAGCGAACCGTTGAATAAGGTTATTTTTCTGCTTGGGCGTAATCCAATGCTTTTAAAACCTTCATCACTACTGGTAATGATCCAACATGTAAATCCTGCAAAATCTTTTTTGAATTTATCGCCTATTTGCTTGTAAAATTCTGCGATCTCTTGTTTCTCAATACGCTCTCCGTAAGGAGGATTCAAAATAACAAAACCATTTTTTCTATCGGTCTTTATATCAAAAAAAGATTCAGTGCTGGTTTTAATGATATCGGTAAGCTTCGCATTTTTTAAATTGATCTGCATTTTTTTTACGGTAGGCTCGTAAATATCATTGGCCACAATGTCTAATTCATTTTCCTTTATCTTGTTCACGGCACTTTCGGTGATGAGGTCGAATAAAGCTGAATCGTAATTCTTCCAACGCATAAAAGCAAACTCTTTTCTGAAAATACCGGGAGGAATGTTGTTGGCGATCATTGCTGCTTCAATAGCAATGGTACCACTTCCGGCCATGCCATCGATCAATTGTTTGTGTGGTTGCCATCCGCTTAAAAGCACTAAGCCTGCCGCCAATATTTCATTGATGGGCGCTTTGTTCGTGTCTGTTCTGTATCCGCGCTTATAAAGTAATTCGCCGCTGGCATCTAAGTTAACGGAGATCTCATCTCGAAAAATATGTATGTAGATCCTAAGAACCGGATGAATTAGATCAACGTCAGGTCTTTTGCCATAACGCTCACGAAAGCGATCAACAATGGCATCTTTGGCTTTTTGAGACATAAATAAACTATGCTCAAAATTGTCGGAGTTCACCACACATTCGATCTTTATACTATCATTATAGGTGATGAATTTTTCCCAAGCAATTTCTTTGATGCCATTATAGAATGTATCGTTATCAATGGCCTTAAAATGATAGATCGGAATAATGATCTTTAAGGCAGTGCGTAAACATAAATTGGCTTTGTACAAAAACCCAAGATCACCCACAAAACTTACACCACGTTTAAATGGCACAAGATCTTTTGCGCCTAATTGCAGAAGTTCTTTTTGTAAAACATCTTCTAGGCCAAAAAATGTAGTAGCCTTCATTTCAAAATCGCCGGTGTGAGCAAATGTATATTTCAAGGCAACTTCAGGAGGCATAGATAAAGATTAAAATTCAGAGATCACTTTTTCAATGATCGCTACACACTCCATGATCTGTTGTTTATTGATCACAAGTGGTGGCGCAAAACGAATGATATCGCCATGTGTAGGTTTAGCAAGTAAACCATTCTCTGCCAATTGTAAACATACTTCCCAGGCAGTTTTTCCTGCTTTTTCTTTGATCACAATGGCATTTAATAATCCTTTACCGCGAACGGTTGTGATCACATCCGGGTAGCGATCTTTTATTCTATTTAGTTCAGCACGTAAAAGTTTACCAAGCTCTTCAGAGTTCTCTGCTAATTTTTCGTCCTTTAAAATTTTTAAGGCTTCCATGGCGACAACACAGGCTAATGGATTTCCACCATAGGTACTTCCATGTTCGCCCGGCTTAATGGTAAGCATAACCTCATTATTTGCAAGTACCGCACTTATAGGTAAAATACCTCCGCTTAATGCTTTGGCTAAAACTAAAACATCCGGCTTTACATTTTCATGATCGCAAGCCAACATTTTTCCTGTGCGGCATAAACCTGTTTGAACTTCGTCGGCAATAAAAAGGATATTTAATTTATCACACAATGCTCTTACACCTTTTAAATAGCCTTCATCAGGAACAACAACACCTGCCTCACCTTGAATGGGCTCCACAATAAATGCCGCAACATTTTTATCTTGCATTGCTTTTTCCAAAGCAACAAGATCGTTGTAAGGAACTGTAATATATCCTGGCACAAATGGACCAAAACCTGTATAGCTGGAAGGATCAGTACTCGCAGAAACTGCACCTAATGTTCTTCCATGAAAATTCTCTTTAGCGAAAATGATCTTTGCTTCATTTTCTTTAACGCCTTTTACATTATAAGCCCAACGACGCGCAAGTTTAATAGCTGTTTCAACGCCTTCAACTCCTGTATTCATTGGTAAAACTTTATCATAGCCAAAATAAGACGTGATGAATTTTTCGTATTCGCCTAATTTTGTATTATGAAATGCGCGAGAAGTTAGTGTAAGTTTTTGTGCTTGTTCAGTTAAAACTTTTATCAGTCTTGGGTGACAATGACCTTGGTTTACCGCGCTATATGCAGCTAGAAAATCATAATAGCGTTTTCCTTCTGCATCCCAAACAAAAACGCCTTCACCTTTTTCAATAACTATTGGTATAGGATGGTAATTATGCGCCCCATATTTTTCCTCAAGTTCTATTAGCTGTTCGCTTTTTGTAAGTGTTGCCATCATGATAAATTGTGTTAACTCGCAATCAAGCAAAGATATTTAAAAAGCCTTGATTTACCTAATTCACAGGGGTTTTTAGACTGTGTTTTGCCTTGTGTTTTACCCTTTGATGCTTAACAAATTTTAACAGCACTCAAACCCGCTCAAACCCGCATCCTCGCTATATTTACGCTTCATCTTATACATCAAAAATTTATGGTAGATATTAATGAAATTAACGAAAAAATTCAGCGCGAAAGTGCCTTCGTTGACATGCTCGGTGTTGAAATGGATAAAGTTATCGTTGGCCAAAAATACATGGTTGAACGTTTGCTCATTGGTTTGTTAAGTAATGGACACATTTTATTAGAAGGTGTTCCGGGTTTAGCAAAAACATTGGCCATTAACACGCTTTCAAAATGTATTGATGCAAAATTTAGCCGTGTGCAATTTACGCCGGATCTTTTACCTGCCGACGTTATTGGTACCATGATCTATAATCAAAAGCAAGAAGCGTTCACCATAAAGAAAGGTCCAATTTTTGCGAACTTTGTTTTGGCCGATGAGATAAATCGTGCTCCGGCAAAAGTGCAATCGGCTTTGTTAGAAGCCATGCAAGAAAAGCAAGTAACCATTGGTGAGGAAACATTTAAATTGCCAAATCCTTTTTTAGTATTAGCTACTCAAAACCCTATTGAACAAGAAGGAACATATCCATTGCCGGAAGCGCAAATGGATCGTTTCATGTTGAAAGTTGTTATTGGATATCCTACAAAAGAAGAAGAGCGCAAGATCATCGCTTCTAATATTTCTCCTGAAGGAATGCCAAAACCAAACGCTATTTTAAATCCTGAATCTATTGTGAAAGCACGTAGTGTTGTGCGCGATGTATACATGGATGAGAAGATCGAACGTTATATTGTTGATATTGTTTTTGCTTCACGTTTTCCAAAGGAATATCGTTTGCAAAAATTTGAAGGATTAATTTCATATGGTGGATCTCCGCGTGCTTCGATCAATTTAGCATTAGCTGCAAAAGCATATGCCTTCATTAAACGTAGAGGTTATGTGATTCCGGAAGACGTTCGCGCGATCAGTGCCGATGTACTTCGTCATCGTATTGGTTTAACTTACGAAGCAGAAGCGGAAAATATCACAAGTGAACACATCATTACTGAAATTTTAAATACAGTTGAAGTTCCATAGTCATGGAAACATCAGAACTTTTAAAGAAGGTCCGCAAGATCGAGATCAAGACCCGTGGATTAAGTAAACAGATCTTTTCGGGAGAATATCACAGTGCCTTTAAGGGACGCGGTATGGCTTTTTCAGAAGTTCGTGAATACACGCCAGGTGATGATGTACGCTCTATTGATTGGAATGTAACCGCTCGCTTTAACTCACCATTTGTAAAAATATTTGAAGAAGAGCGCGAACTAAGTGTGATGTTACTGGTGGATGTGAGCGCGAGTGGACTGTTTGGCACCTATGAAAAGATCAAGCAAGATCTGATCACAGAATTATGCGCCGTAGTTGCTTTTTCTGCAACCACTAATAACGATAAGATCGGAATAATTTTCTTTAGCGATAAGATCGAAAAATTTATCCCGCCTAAAAAGGGAAAGACGCACGTGTTGAGGATCATTAGAGAATTGATCAATTTTACGCCTCAACAAAAAGCAACAAATATTGAAGTGCCTTTGAAATTCTTAACTAATGCCATTAAAAAAAGATCTATTGCATTTTTGATCAGTGATTTTTATGCACCGTTTAATTATACAGATGCATTAAAGATCAGTAATAAACGCCATGATGTTGTAGCGGTTCGTATTATGGATAAAACAGAATTGGAATTACCGGATGTTGGTTTGATAAAATTAAGAGATAATGAAACAGGCAAAGTAGTTTGGGTTGATTCGGGAAGTAAAGAGTTTAGAAAGCAGTACAATTCTAATCGCGTAAAATTCGATCATCAACTAAAAGATCTTTTTAACCGCAGCGGAATTGATTCAACTGCAGTTTTCACAAACGAGAGCTATGTTAAACCATTAATGAATCTTTTCAAGAAAAGATAATGAAGAACTGTTTTAAAATAGTGATTGTTTTTCTTTTTGTGTTAACCACAAAGGTTACTTTTTCGCAAGTAACTGTAAGGGCAGTTCTTGATACAGTGAAGATCCGAATTGGAGAACAGGTGAAGCTAGATCTTTATTTATTGTATGATCCAAATAAAGGAGTTTCAAAAATTGAATGGCCAAGCGTTGGTGATACCATTACTGAAAAAATTGAAGTTATATCAACCACACCTGTTGATACAACCATGCCAAGCAAAAGTGATCCCGGAATTTTACAACAACATCAACAGTTATTAATAAGTGCATACGATAGTGGCTATTTCGCTATTCCTCCTTTTAAATTTGTAATTAATGGAGATACTGCTAATCCGGTTTATTCTGAAGCACTATTATTAGAAGTTCATACTGTCCCTACTGATTCTAGTGCTAAAAAAATAAAGGACATAAAAGATCCACTTGGCGAACCATTCAGTTGGCTTTGGTATAAAGAATATTTTTATTGGGGAATTGCGGCCATCATCTTTGTTGCGGCATTAAGTCTATTTATTTACTACCGTAATAAACGTCTCGCCAATAAAGTAATAGAACCTGAAAAGCCTAAGATCCCTGCGCATATCACAGCCCTTGCATCCTTAGAGCGAATTCGAGAATCTCAGATCTGGAAGGAAGATAAAGTCAAAGAATATTATTCTGACATTACAGATACGATACGTTTATACATTGAAGAACGTTACGGCATCATGGCGCTCGAAAGCACAACAGATGAACTGTTAAGTATGATGAAAAGTCAGGTAATTGACAATGTTAGTAAAGAGAAATTACAAGTAATGTTGAAGTTAGCCGACTTTGTGAAGTTCGCAAAAATGATCCCAATGGAACAAGAGCATGCGTTGACCTTACAAAGTGCCTTTGATTTTGTGAATGGCACAAAACGTGAGGAGGAAATGCAGATCGTGGATGAGCGAATTAATAGTGATGCTAATACAACAAACGAACAAAAACCATGACAGAATTTTTAGGCGACATACAGTTTGCTGAAAAGCATTGGTTTTGGTTATTACTCATTATACCGGTAATGATCGCCTGGTATATTTGGCGTTTGAAAAGTATGGAAGGTGAATTTAATTTTTCTACTTTTAGTTTGTTGCAAGGTATCAAACCTTCATTAAGATCAAAATTCCGCCATATACTTTTTGTATTAAGGGTAGTTGCTTTCATTTTTATTATTGCTGCAATTGCTCGTCCACAATCGCGAAGTAGTTGGAAGGATTCAAAAACGGAAGGAATTGATATTGTTTTAAGCATGGACGTTTCCTTATCAATGCTTGCAAAGGATTTTAAGCCCAATAGGATGGAAGTGGCTAAGGATGTCATGATGGACTTTATTGAAGCTCGTCCTAACGATAGAATTGGCTTAGTATTATTTGGTGGAGAAGCGTTTACACAATGTCCTATTACCAGTGATCATAAGATCTTAATGAACATGTTTGAGCAAGTAAAGGCCGGTATGTTGGATCAAGGAACAGCGATTGGAATGGGATTGGCTAATGCTGTTGCTCGCATTAAAGAGAGTAAGGCAAAAAGTAAAGTTGTTATTTTAATAAGTGATGGTGTAAGTAACATGGGTGAAGTTGCGCCACTAACTGCAGGTGAGTTAGCCAAAACATTTGGTGTACGCGTGTATTGTGTGGGTGTGGGTTCAAAAGGTAAAGCTTTGCAACCGGTTGCCATTTATGCACCTGGTGAATATGAATATGATTATGTGGATGTTGAGATAGACGAGAAGGTAATGACAGAGATCTCGAACCTTACAGGAGGAAAATATTTTCGCGCTACCAACAAAGAAAGTTTAGTTACCATTTCTAGAGAGATCGACAAAATGGAAAAGACCATTACAAGTGAAAAGAGTTTTACAAATAAAGCAGAGCATTTTTTACCTTTTGCGTTAACAGCAGCAATATTATTATTACTTGAATTCATTTTAAGATATACCATTTTTAGAAGTGTGCCATAATGTATAAGTTCGAACATACCGATTATTTTTACGGCTTTATTGCTATAGGCGTGTTTGTGCTATTGGCTTTATTTTATTTTGCGTATCGAAGAAATAGAATAAAAAAACTAGGCGATAAGAATTTAGTGACTGCGCTAATTCCGTATTCAAGCACACGTAAACGAGTAATAAAGATCGTTTTATATTGTTTAGCATTTAGTAGTTTGGTGTTAGCGCTTTGCAATTTACAAACCGGAAGTAAGCTTGCCGAAGTAAAGCGAGAGGGTGCCGATCTTATCGTTTGTTTGGATGTGAGTAATAGTATGCTTGCACAAGATCTAACGCCTAATCGTTTAGAACGAGCAAAATATGCTTTAGAAAAAATGATCGATGGTTTAGAAGGTGATCGTTTGGGATTGATCATTTTTGCAGGAGAGGCTTACGTGCAATTGCCTATCACAAGTGATTATGGCGCTGCTAAATTATTCTTGTCTTCTATCAATACAAAAATGGTTCCGGTGCAAGGAACAAATGTGTACGCAGCTATTAACAAAGCTGTAGAATCTTTTGGTAAGGATGAAGGAAAGAACAAGGCTATTATTTTAATTACGGATGGCGAGAATCATGAAGTAGATGCAATTCAAGCGGCAGAAGAGGCAGGAAAGAGTGGAATAATGATCAACACGATTGGAATAGGTTCTGAAAGTGGCGTGCCTATTCCGCTAATAGAGAATGGTGCTGTGAAGGGATATAGAAAGGATAAGCAAGGGCAAACGATCATCACTAAACTCAATTCTGAGATCTTAAAATCTATTGCTGCAAAAGGAAACGGTGTATATGTGCAAGCAAGTCAAAGCGACATGGGCATAAAGGCCATCTTAAGTAAAGTAGATGAATTGGAGAAATCAAAGATTGACACAAAGATGTTCACCGATTATGAAGATCAGTTTCAGTGGTTCTTGGCCTTAGCATTATTTTTATTTGTAATTGAATTCTTTATCAGTGAACGTGTAAGTGAATGGTTCAAAAAATTAAATCTATTTGAAAATGTACCTACAAAGTAGAGTAAATATAGGTCATATGTTTTCTTTTACCTTAAGGATATCCCTTATGGCTATTCTATTTCTTTCTGCTCAATTGTTTGCACAAGAGGATGCCAAACTTATTTACGAGGGAAACAACCAATACTTTGATTCTAATTACGTACAATCAACCAGTTCTTTCCGAGAAGCTTTAAAGATTAATCCAAAGAATTATAAGGCAAACTTTAATTTAGGGAATGCCATGTATCGCAATGCCGGCGAAATCAAAAATACAAAAATGGGAATTTTGCAAGGCAAACAAAAAGTGAGTCCTGATTCTTTAGCCAATTTGGTGTATGAAGAGGCTGCTCAAAATTTTGCCATCATTGCGAATACCGTTTCAGATAAAGATACTTTACACAGAGCTTGGCACAACATAGGCAATTGCTATTTGCAGAAGAAAGATTGGGATCAAGCTATAACCGCCTATAAGAAGTCCTTGAAATTTGATCCTACAGATGAGGAAACGCGCTATAATTTAGCATACGCTTTAAAGAATCGTCCCCCAAAACAAAACAAAGGCGGCGGTGGTCAAAATCAACAGCAACAAAATCAGGATCAAAAGCAGCAACAGCAGCAACAAAAGATCAGTAAGGAAGATGCCGAGCGATTGCTAAAGGCCTTAATGAATGCTGAAAAGAAAACGCAGGATAAAAGAAAACAGAAGCAAGAAGATGCATCTAAATCTGATCCTGATAAAGACTGGTAGTTTTAATAAAACTTAACTAAACGAAAACGAAAAATAGCGTAAATTGAATTGATGAATTTTTTGAGCAAAATAAAAGTTAGTGTAGCATTTATGTTAAGTGCTCTGTTTTGTTTTGATGGAAATGCCCAAAAATTTTATGCACAAGTAAATTCTAAGGTTGTTCAAGTTGGTCAGATGTTCGAATGCGCATTCATAATGAGTGCAAGTAGTTTGAGTCAAGCCGAATTTACTGCGCCAAATTTTAAAGATTTTGAAGTGGCAAGTGGTCCAAATCAAAGTTCAATGCGCCAGAATGTAAATGGCCAAGTTTCAGAATCACTAACCTTATCTTATTTATTGATACCTAAAAAGGAAGGAAAGTTAGTAATTGGCGCTGCTACCATGAGTATGGGTGGAAATAAATTAACATCAACACCAATTACAGTAGAAGCTACAAAAGGAACTCCCCAAGCAAATCAAACAGCAGCAGCAACAAATAGCAAGCCCGATGGCTCTGAAGTGTTTATTAGAACTAGCTTAAGCAAAAGCAAATGTTATTTAGGTGAGCAAATAATGATATCTCAAAAGGTTTATTCGCGCCACCAGATCATTGCATTTCAAAAGTTCAATCCCCCTACATACGAAAGTTTTTGGTCGCAAACATTGCCCTCTACAAGTGGAAATCAAACATCTGTTGAGAATCTTGACGGAGTGAATTATTATACCTTCGAAATTTTCAGGAATATTGCTTCTCCAAATAAAAGTGGAAAGATCAGTTTAATACCTATTGAAGGAGAAGTTGTGATCAGAAAACAAACCAATGCTAAACCACGAAACATATTTGAGCAATTTTTTGGAGCAAGTGGCTTTGAAGATGTTGCCGTAAAAGTTACAAGTAGAGCTGTAACATTAGATGTAATGGATCTACCCTCCGAAGGTAAGCCAGCAAATTTTAATGGCGCTGTAGGGAGTTTCGGATATAAAGTAGAGGCTAGTAGGCAAAGTTTGAAAGCTAACGATGCGTTTAATTTAAAAGTAACAATTAGTGGTAAAGGAAATGTGAAGCTCGTTGATGCGCCAAAATTAGATCTACCGGAGTCGTTCGAAACCTACGAACCTAAAATGAGTGAAGGCGCTAATTCACGAACCTACGATTATTTGATCATTCCTAGGCAAGAAGGCGACTATCAATTATCAAATTTAGATTTCTCGTACTTTGATCTGGATTCAAAAAAGTATGTTACGCTTCCATCACCAAATATTACCATCAAAGTATTACCTCCCGATCCTAATAGTACCGGCGCACAGGTTTATTCGCCACAAAATAATGTAAAGGAAACAGAGAACGACATTCGGTACATTAAGAAAGGCAACTTTAGTTTAACCCGGTCAAGCACCGAATTCTTTAATTCGAGCACTCATATTTTATTATTGATCACACCATTTGTTGCACTTCTATTGGCCTTAATGTTTAGAAACAACTATATTAAAAACAATAGTGATCTGGTGGCTGTAAAAGAACGTAAAGCGGTTAAGGTTGCAAAAAAACATTTGGTACATGCAGAAAAATTAATGCAAGCAAACAATAAAGATCAATTTTATACCGAGATACTTACTGCCATAAATAACTATCTCAGTAATAAATTAAACATGCCTCTTGCGGATGTTAGTAAGGAGCATGTGAGTGCGGTATTAACCGAGCGCAAAGTAGATAGCAGCAAAATTGAAAAGTTAATGAAGACCATTGAAACTAGTGAATACGCCAAGTATGCGCCTGGCGCAGTAAGTGGAAACTTGAAGGAGGTTTACGACGATACTATCAATTTAATAATCGGTATAGAAGGGGATCTGAATATTAAAAAGGCATGAAAAGAATAATTATCATATTTGTTTTTATGATCGGAATTGCGAGCGCTTCCTTTTCAAATGATCTTATTCAAAAGGCGGAAAAAGCCTACGACAATAAGAATTATAAAGAAGCTATATCATCTTACCAGAAATTGATAAATGAAGGAAACAAGTCGTATGAGCTTTATTTTAATTTAGGAAATTCTTATTATCGGAATAAAGAATTGGGATATGCTATTTATTATTACGAATTAGCACGAAAGCTTAATCCAAATGATCAGGATGTACAGATCAATTTGGGAATTGCATCTGCAAAAACCATTGATAAGATAGATGCCAAAGAGAATTTCTTTATCAATGCTGTACGGTCAAATGTGGTGAATGTTGTTTCAACAGATTCCTGGGCTTGGTTCAGTATTATTTTGGCGGTTGTTACGTGTGTTTTATTTTTCACATTCATGCATTCGGGAATTATAATCGTAAAGCGCATTTCATTTGTGTTCTCTATCGTTGCAGCCATTGCCTTAGTTACTGTTTATCTATTTGGTAATTCCGCATTGAACGCTAAAAAGGAAAATAAATTCGCCATTGTTCTATTAAAAGAAGTGAAGATCACCAACGAACCAAATGCGAGCGCCACCATGAAGTTTTCTTTGCATGAAGGCACAAAAGTGCGCATAGTAGAAGCCAACAGCGATTGGGTTTTAATTAAACTCGATAACGGAAACGAGGGTTGGGTGAAGCAAAGTGAAGTAGGAATAATCTAATTGATCCACGAGATTATCAAGTAGGCTACTTTAAAACAAAAAGCATTTTTCCTTTTGTTCCGCAATTGATCGTAAGAAGATTGTGGTGGATGTTATACGTTTTTGCACCGCGTAAAACGTCATGAAACTTATCTTCGAGACCCATTATAACATCTGGCCCGCCAGCTAATGTTTGCCATTTAGGGCCAAGTTTTAAATTAGTATTATCATAGTCGCAACCACCGAAAAAACTGTTCTGTACTGAACCTTGGTAGCGATGTGAATAGGTTGAATACGTGCTGTCCAGCCCTTGATTAGCAAGTTTATCAGGAAAGGAAATTACTGCACCGCTGTGAAAGGTAAGTGGTGAACCATTGAAATCGTATAAAACAACATCGCACGGTGGAGATTCAATTTCTTCAGAACCCTCATTCTGAAAACCAACAAATCTCCATGTGTCTTTCATGGTTCCGTTTTTGGAAAAATCAAGCTCGTGTGCAATAGGGCAAGTTGGATGAGGTGGCGTGTTTGGGACGCCAATATCCTTTTTACAGCTCAAAAAACCGCAAACTAAAATAATGGATATGGAATTTCGTAACATTAGACAATTAAAGGGACAAATTTTTTTAGTCTTAATCAGGCCAACTGCCGCGTGAGGGATTGTAGCGCCCGCCCGAACGACGTTCAGTCGGGCGGGGAAATCCTTTTTGTCCTTCCGTACCAATATGATTTTTAGGAGAAACGGAAGGGCAAAAAGATTGGAGCGGAAAGCCCGACCCCGAGCTAAGTGGAAATTCGAAATGTCGCGAGGGGGCACGCCCAAATAAAAAAGATCTTAATTAAAATCTATGAAGGCCTCTTCCAGATCATCACAAAATCATTCATCACATAACCGTTGCCAATATCAAAATCGGCCACGCGCTCGATCACAAATCTGTTCTTGAAATAGAAATTAATGGATTTAAAGTTTTGTCGATTTACTGTTAGGGTAATTTTATCGGGCTGAATGATGGAAAGTAGTTGTTTGAACGCTCTTGTCCCTTTTCCTTTTGCCGCACTATTCTGGATCAAATAAAATTTATTAAGGAAATAATTTTTGTCTTCTGTATGGTTTATCGAAATAAATCCTTGAGGTTCGTGGTTTACCAAAACTAAGTAGAACACATCCTTCTTTTGGGTCATTTGTTCGATCAAGCTCTGTTGACTATACATTTTATTGAGCATATAGTCAATTTGCTCTATACTAATGATACTAGGATAGTAATCGTGCCAAGTAGTGCGCGCAAGACTTTCGATCAAAGCCGCATCAGCAACATCTGCTTTTACTAAATTAATTGTACTATCTAACATAATTAGTAATTTTGCTCTGTGCCTAAGTTAAGTAATAAGATCAATATAGAGAACCGTAGGGCCCGATTTGATTACCAATTCATCGAACAATATACTGCCGGAATAGTACTCCAAGGCACCGAGATCAAGTCGATAAGAGAAGGCAAAGCGGGTTTAAGCGATAGTTATTGCTATTTCAGGAAAGGGGAGTTGTATATCAAAAACCTACATATTACTGAATATTCGGAGGCTTCATTTAAAAATCACGAGCCGTTACGTGAACGAAAGTTGCTTTTAAGCAAGCAGGAACTCAGAAAATTGGAGGCTAAACTAAAAGATCAAGGTTTAACCATCATTCCTGTGCGATTATTCTTGAGTGATAAGGGATACGCAAAAGTTGATATTGCGCTTTCAAAAGGCAAAAAGGAATTTGATAAGCGTCAGGATATAAAAAAGAAAGATGCAGAACGAGAGATCGGGAGAAAATTGAAGTAATTATTTCGCCTCTTTCTCTTTAGGTTTATCGCTTTGTTTGACGATCATGATGAAATTATTCTCCAGTAACCGATAACCAAACTCATAACAATAATAGTAAGTGGTGTTGTTTTTTGTATTTACCATATTGGTGTAATACTTAAAGTTGAATTGTTGATCCACTAGTTTTTGCCTGCTAACATTCACGTGTTCCTCTCTTTTTAAGATCGCTTTTAGCGTTCGGCGGTTTTTGCGCAAAGTGTTATTTATATTTCTAACAAGGTTGTTGCCTTCACTATTGATCTTATTGTTGTGATTATTACGGCAATTATCGTCGCAAAACTTTTTATCGGCTCTTCCTTTTATTTCTTCGCCGCACTCAAGGCAATTATTCTTTTTCATTGGTATAAAATTAAAATGTTTTTTTGATTTTAGTAAAAATTAATTAGTTCTAGTAGTTTGATTATTTGGGCGTGTCGGCGAGGCTCACCCCACATACGCTGGAAGTTCGCTCGCCGTCGCGCTTTCCGCTACAAGCCTGCTTGTTCTTTGCTATGTTTGTAGGGTTCCGGTAGCTCCTAAAGTCGCTTCCTCACCCAACAAACATTAGCAAAGTCCTGTGCAGGGCTTTTCGCTTCAATCGCTCACGCGGGCGGTAAAAAGAGGCAGCTGTTTCTTTTTCACTCAGCCTTAGTTTGATGTAAGCGAGCTTTAATCAGAGGGTTTAAAAAAACCGCGAACAAAATAATAAACACCCCAATATAAAAGCTAGGTGTAAGCTCTAAATTCTCTTCATAAAAAAGTATGGCCCAAATAATTCCGTAAACAGTTTCGAGATTTACGGTGAGTATTTGGGTGTAAGGACTTATATATTTATTCAAGTTTACCGAGGCAATAAAAGGGAAAACAGTACAAACAAGTGAAAGAATAGTTAAGCCTAAAATGGAACGATTATCTAAGGCGAAAAAGTGCGCATCAAATTTTTGCGTAAATAAAAGATAAATAGAGAGGGCAATAAAAGCCGCAAACAATTCGTAAAAGGAGATCACTGCCGCTTCTGTTTTTTTGATCATCAGTCCATTAATAACCCCAAAGATGGCTGCAGTAAATGCAGCAATAACGCCCAGTAAAATGCCAAGGCGGTAAGTAGTTTCTATTGTAAAGATAAATCCTATGCCTGCGATGATGATCAGTCCGATCACAACTTCATACAACCGAACTTTTCGTTTAAATAAAACAGGTTCAATAATTGAACTAAATAGTGTACCGGTACTAAATGCTACCATGGTAACCGACACGTTAGAAACCTTTATGGCACCATAAAAGCACAGCCAGTGTATGGCAATTATAACGCCTGTTCCGGCTAATTGCAAAAAGGTTTTTCTATAAATAATATAATTGATCTGCGCCATCTGAATGTAAAGGAACATCACAATAACGGTTATTAAAATCCTATACCAAACTAATGGATATGCATCTGCAGTAATAAAGCGCCCAAGAATTGGCGAAAAGCCCCAAATAAAAACAATGAAATGGAGCAGTAAATAATGTTTATTTATACCTTTGAACACCTAGCTTGCAAATGTAAAGTAATAACATGAAGTTGAACACCATTTATTTTGATAATAATGCAACAACACGTGTTGATGACGAGGTTGTGGAGGCCATGTTGCCCTATTTTACAGAGAATTATGGGAATGCCTCAAGTAAACTGCATGCCTTTGGATGGCAAGCCGAAGCCGCCATTGATAAAGCAAAAGAGCAGATCGCGTCATTGATCAATTCTGAACCGGGTGAATTGATATTTACTTCGGGCGCAACGGAATCAGTTAATCTTGCGATAAAAGGAATTTACGAGGCCTATAAAACAAAGGGTAATCATATCATTACTGCAAAAACTGAACATAAGGCGGTTTTAGATGTTTGCGCGCATTTGGAAAGTCAAGGCGCAAACATCACATATTTGAATGTTGATAGGGAAGGAGTTGTTGACATAGATGAATTGCAAAACGCCATAACCGAGAAGACAATATTAGTAAGTGTGATGGCGGCTAATAACGAAACCGGTGTTTTGCAAGACATAGAAAAAATAGGACAAATATGTACTGAGCGAAAGATCATTTTTTTTACGGATGCAACGCAATACATTGGTAAAATGAGATGTGATGTTGTTGAACAAAATATCCATTGCATGGCTTTTAGTGCGCATAAGTTTCATGGCCCAAAGGGAGTTGGTGCTTTGTTTATAAAACGAAAAGAACCACGCGTTAATATTCTAGCGCAAATTCATGGCGGCGCTCATCAATCTAATTTGAGATCTGGCACACTGAATGTTTCAGGAATTGTTGGTATGGCTAAAGCCTGTGAAATAGCCAAGCTTAATTTTTGGGAACTTAGTACACATGTTTCAAAGATCAAAAATCATTTCGAACATCAACTTTTAGATTTACAAGGTTTAAGAATTAATGGTACAACTCGTGATCGACTTTTCAATACCTCAAATATTACATTCCCGCACAAACTTAACCTAAAGCAACTTTTAAATCAATTTGCATTTTCAAGCGGCTCTGCATGTACCTCAAATGAAGCTACCCCTTCTCATGTTTTACAAGCTATGGGATTAAGTGATGAGGAAATAAAAAATTCTTATCGGTTCAGTTTTTCAAAACACAACACAATTGAAGAAGTGAATGCGATCCTTAAGGAGCTTCTTAAAAAGGGAAACGCCTAAATTTATTTTAAATTCATGATAATCAGAATTATAAGACTAATTGAGTCAAGCAAGCAGTACGTCTAAAACGATTTAAGTAACCGGTGTTTGTTCATTAAATATGCTCTTGAACCCGTTAGTTTATGCATTTGTTAAAAAAAGCCCTTCCTAACTTTTGAGTGAAACTCACTTTTAAATGATTGAAAAATTAAGCTAAAAGGCTCTCTTACTGTAACTTTGAATCATAAAATCACTCACAATGAAAACAAATATGAGATTATTCCTTCTAGCTTTTTTGATGACACTGTCTTTCAGTTCATTTTCTCAGGATTGGAGTAAAGTAAAAATTGACCCAATTAAGGAAAAGAAATATCTACCTTATGTAGAAATGAGACATGGTGGCGCAGAGCAATTTGCAAAATGGAAGGCTGAAAACAAATACCAATATGTAAAAGAGATGTGGTATATGTCAGAATCATTCTCAGTTAAACGCAATCATTCATCTGAAGGTATTGCATTAAATGAGGAGATCATTGATGTTGTTCGTTTTGAATCACAAAGAAAAGAGAATGAAGAAGTTATTATTACTCTGGCTGGTTATAAAGATGCCATTGTTCTTATGCCAACTAATAAATTATTTTACCTACTTAAATAAGAATTTAATAAACAGAATAATATGAAAAGTATTAGTAGAAATATATCATTAGCGTGTTTGTTACTCGCTTTATTTGTTCAAACCAAATTAAGCTCACAAGCGTTAGTTGGTCCTGCACCATTTTGTATGCCAATGTATGGTGCTTGGGCGATTCCTTGTAACCAAGGTGGTCCGTCAAACACACCGGGAAATTGGATCAACGACTTTATCAATAGTTTCAACACTACGGGCGCGGTAGTGAATATTACTAACAACAACTCCGGCTGTAATACCCAAAACTTCCCAGCCACTGGTCAAAGAAATTATTTCTTCCACGGATGTCAACACTATTTAGTTGTCAACCCTGGTCAAGTTATTACGGTTAATATTCAAAATGGTACTGGCTGGGCACAAGGAAATTCAGTATTTATCGATTGGAATAATAATGGTGTTTTCAATCTCCCTGGGGAGCGTGTCTGTGCAACTGCGGGATCTTTAGCAGGCCCTGCTTTTCACCCTGCTATGAATTTTGTTGTTCCTGCGGCTCAGCCTCCGGGAGCATATCGTATGCGTGTAAGATGTGCTTGGGCTACTCCGGGAAATAGCATCGACCCTTGTAATATGCACGGTTATGGTGAAACTGAAGATTATATGGTTTATGTTAGTCAAACGCCTCCAGGTGTTATTACAGCAACTGCAAGCAGTAACAGTCCTCTTTGTAATGGTTCTCAATTAAACTTAGGAATTTCTACTTCTGCTAGTCCAACTACCGTATTAAGTTATACATGGAGTGGTCCTGGAGCTTATTCAGCAATAATAGCAACTACAACTGCTGGCGGAAGTACAAATATAGCAGTAGCTCAACCAACTAATAGTGGTGTATACTCAGTTACTGTATCTACAGGTTCTTGTCCTGTTGTTTCTCAAGTAACAGTTAATATTTATCCAACGCCAACCATTACAGCTTTAGCAAATAATGGTCCGGTTTGTCAAGGAAGTTCATTAACTATTAATGCAGCTGCAAACGTAAGCGCAACATCAACGTATTCATGGACTGGTCCAAATGCATTTACATCAAATACTGCTAGTAATACAATTAACAACGTCATGCCGGCTGCAACTGGTTTCTACAGTTTAACGGTTACAAACGCTTATTTGGCGCCAACCTACCAGCAAACGCTTACATGTTCTGCCACTGCTCAAATGAGTGCCGCAGTTGTTCCTGTTGCTCCTTTAGTTGTTACTCCTTTCTTTACTTTGTGTCAAAACTCTAATTTGCCTTTAACTGCAGCTGCAGTTGGAGCAACATCTTATAGCTGGTCAAGTTCAACTACACCGCAATTCACATCTACATTACAAAATCCGCAGATCAACAACGTAGCACCAATTCAATCTGGTGATTATTATGTAACTGCATATTATGTTAGTCCAAGCACAACTTTAGTTTGTACTTCAACCGCAGTTACTAATGTGTCAGTTGTTCCGCGTAACCCGGTAACGCCATTTAGTTCAGCGAATGTTTGTCAATATACTTCAGGTACATTCTCAGCAACGGCAGTAGGCGCTGCGGGCTACCAATGGTTTGGGCCAAACGGATTTAATTCAACTAATCAGATCAATACGATCACAAATATCCAACCTGTATCAGCTGGTAATTATTCTGTGAACGCTATCTTCTCTATAGGAACTGTAAGTTGTACCACATCAAGTTTTATTCCATTAAATGTAATTCCTGTACCAAGTGTAGCGGTAATTCAAAGCATTACAGTTTGTGAAAGACAGGGCGCTACCTTTGCAGCAAGCGCACCAAATGCACTTACATATATGTGGAGTGGTCCAAACAGCTTTACAATGAATTCACCAAATCCGATCTTTGCTAACTTAACACCAAGCATGAGCGGCATGTATACAGTAACTGCCAGCTTTAGCAATGGTAATTTAACTTGTTACAATAGCAACCAAACAAATTTATTGGTAAAACCTATCCTGCCATTTAATTTAGGTTCAGATAAATTATTATGTTCAAACTCTGATCTATTCTTAAACGGTCCTGCAGGAGCAACACAATACAACTGGTGGGGAAGTACAAGTTACACATCTAATACCCAAGCTTTATTTGTACCGGCATTAAGCCCTGCAAACAGCGGTATTTATGTATTAGAAGTAGACTTGAACGGATGTAAAACATACGATTCAGTAAAAGTGGATGTATTAACACCGATCATCTACACCTTAACGCCAAGCAACAGAACTGTTTGTCGTGGTGAGAATGTAAGTTTTGTAGTAGGAGCAGCACAAGGAAGCGAGAACTACGCTTACACTTGGAACCCGGCTATCTATTTAACAGGTCCAACAGGAAGTATCCAAGCAGGACAGCCATTAGGCACAACAGTGTATAATATCTCTGCTTATGATATCGCTTGTCCTAACTACGTTATCCAAACAAGCTTTACTTTAACTGTAGAACAACCGCCGCAACCTAATGTTATTATTTCTAAAAATAATGTTTGTGAGCCTTTATGTATGATCTTGAATAGTCATACACAAGGAAAATCAACAAGTGTTATCTATGATTTTGGAAATGGAAATGTTGTAGAAGGTGATAGCGTTAATGTATGCTTAAATGCAGGTACTTATAACATGAAGGTTATTACAACAGGTACTAATGGTTGTCAAGGTTCATTTGATTACACATCTACACCTATCACCGTTTTCCCTAAGCCGGGTGGAGATTTCAGCTGGACACCGGAAACACCTAATACTTCAAATAACCAAGTAACGTTCATTCCAACTACTAAGAATGGTAAAAATATTACTTACGATTGGCAGTTCACAAACAGCACTAACGTAGGTGGCATTGATACTTCAACTAGCAAGAACCCGGTTAAAACTTACGATAATAATGGTAAGTTTCCTGTGATGATGCTTGTTAAGAATGAATTCGGTTGTACAGATACTGTTTTCAAAGTGATCGAGATAGAAGAGGACGTGAACGTGTATATTCCAAACACCTTTACACCTAATGATGATAACATCAATGATGTATTCAACATAAAAGGTATTGGCTTAAAATCTGAAGGATACTATATGGAGGTCTTCGATCGCTGGGGAACATTATTATACGCTTCTAAAGACATCAACAAAGGATGGGATGGAACCGTAAAAGGTGTAAAAGCAGATGAAGGCGTTTACATTTACAGAGTAAAAGTAATAGGTAACAATGGTGTTGGTAAGAAAGAATTTAAAGGGCACGTTACACTATTGAAATAATTTTCTAGGTTTAATTTTTATTAAAGGCCACAGAAATGTGGCCTTTTTTATTTTTAGAACTTGGCCATAGAAAGTCAGACTTGTTATTAAAAGTAAAACGAAGACCTATTTATTTATACCCCCCCCCTCCCGTAGCCCCAAATGTTATATTTCCAAAGGCGCCTACCGGTAGGTATTATTTGTTAAAACCGAGTAAAAAACCAGGTATTTGGCCTAAAAACCGACCTATATTTCAAAAAATGATTGGAACTCACCTTTCAGTGTGTAAACACTGGCACTCAGTGAGTTGTTTTTTATGTAGATTAACTCATTTTCTGTAAATTAGTGTACTTTAAAAGTAAACTAACGACTTAAACTATACGATGAAAAAAGTAACTGCAATACTAGCCTTAATGATGACCTTCTTTATGGCTAATTCACAAGTTTCAAACTGGGTACCTGGTACAGTTTGTTCAACCTGTATTGTAAACAACAACAGTACTCCAAAGGGTGGCGGAAATAATCAAGTCATGAATGGTAATGGCGTAATTGTGAATTCATACACACATACTGCTTGTGGTTTAGGTTATGTACAAGCAAGTAGAAGATTAGGCCGCCGTAACCCATTAAATGGCGCAATACAGCCAGCAACATTTACTATTACCGGAATCCCTCCATGTGCGATCATCGAAAAAGCATGGGTGTATTGTGGAGGTGTGAGTGGTGCAAGTACTGCTGTTAATATTACTATTGTTAATCCAAATGTTTTAGGTGGTGTTTATCCTGCAACCATGATTGGAAGTCATATTGATATGTGCTGGGGTTATGGTGGTACAAGAAATTATCGTGCAGATGTTACCCCTCAAATTTCAGGAAATGGTGTTTATACAATTTCAGGCGTTCCAACAAATCCACCAACTGCTGGTCAAGATATGAATGGTGCAACTTTATTAATTGTTTACCGCGATCCATTACAATTATGGACAGGCCACATCGTAATTGGTGATGGTGCGCAAGTTGGTATTGGTGGAACTCAAACAGGTACTGTAACAGGCTTCACATCTTGTGCAGCTTCAACATCAGTAAATTGTTTTGTGATGGCAGCCGATTTGCAACTTATTAATGTCATCAATTTTGCGCTGAATAGTCCGGTTAATAATTTTGTCTATCCGGTCGCCTCTCAAAACTGGTGGGATTTTGCACAGAGTAGCGCCGTCCCGGCTGTAACCGCTGGTCAAAATAATTTTAGATGGGCTTTAGCAGGGGGAAACGATTGCTTTGACGTTGTTGCTGCAGGTTTATATTGGCAAACTGCGTGTAATAACTGTGTAGTTGTTGGTATGGCATCTGCTACTGCTTCGGCCAATGGCCCAATTTGCCAAGGCTCGCAATTAAATTTGAATGTGGTTCATAATGCAACAACAGCCACCACTTTTACGTGGTCAGGCCCTAATAGTTTTTCATCAACAGCACAAAACTTAACTTTTGCTAATGCGCAACCAAGCTTAAGCGGTGTGTATAGTGTAACGGTTGAGCCTGTTGGATCTTGCATCATCACTAGAACTGTTTTAGTGAATGTATACCCTAATCCAACTATTACTGCATTATCAAATAACGGTCCTGTTTGTCAGGGTACCACATTGAATATTGGGGCAACTGCAAATACAAGTGCAACTGCTGCCTTTTCATGGATCGGTCCAAATGCATTCACGGCAAACACACTTAGTTCGAGTATAGTCAATGTGATGCCTGTTGCGTCCGGATTTTATACGCTTACGGTAACTAATAGTTATACCGGAGCACCTTATACAACTAACAATCAAACATTAACTTGTTCTTCTACGGCGCAAATGAGTGCGGCTATTGTACCAACAGCATCGTTGAACATCGTTCCATTCTTTACAATTTGTCAGAACTCAAATCTTGCATTGCAAGCCAGTGCAGCAGGCGCAACAAGTTTTAGTTGGACAAGTTCGCATTTAGCACCATTTACTTTTACTTCAACCTTAGCTAACCCAGTGATCAATAACGTTGGTCCTGCAAACTCTGGCGATTATTCCGTTACAGCATATTATACAAGTCCGAGCACAACTTTAATTTGTAAATCTTTTGCAGTAAGCAATGTAAGTGTAGTACCACGTAATCCTGTAACAGCATTTAGTTCAGCGAATGTGTGTCAATACACAACAGGCACCTTCTCAGCGAATGCAATAGGTGCAGCGGCTTACCAATGGTTTGGACCAAACGGATTCAGTTCAACTAATCAGATCAACACGATCACAAATATCCAACCTGTATCGGGCGGAAACTATTCGGTGAACGCGATCTTTACAATAGGAAGCGTAAGCTGTACCACATCAAGCTTTATTCCATTGAATGTAGTACCTGTACCAAGTGTAGCGGTAATTCAAAGCATCACAGTTTGTGAACGCCAAGGAGCAACCTTTGCAGCAA
>Ga0068872_10000763_pt1 | contig 26848 bp, 28 predicted proteins | sample NOAtaG_7_FD_66441 | JGI IMG/M metagenome (GOLD analysis project Ga0068872, IMG submission 66441) | Freshwater lake microbial communities from Lake Erie, under a cyanobacterial bloom - NOAA_Erie_Diel1S_2200h metaG | ecosystem: Environmental > Aquatic > Freshwater > Lake | place: USA: Ohio, Lake...
AATGGGCATCAGAGGGCACACCCCACCAAATCAAAAACTTACAAGGTTTGGATTACCGTCCATATTCCACGTGGACCGACTACCATTTCAATGGAAAGATTTTCATTGCTGAAGATGTCGACCTCATTGAAACGGTGAATCTTAGGACTGATTTGGAGAAATCTAAAGTCAAAAGCATCATTTCCATCCCCATGATGGATGGGTCTCATTGTCAGGGCTTTGTCAATTTTGAGACCGTTGAGCAAATCAGAAGTTTCACGGAAGATGAACGCAACCTCTTGGAATTGTTCGCAAGCATGTTGGTGAGCGTCAATGTCCGAACGAGCTACATCCGTCAAATCGAAACTTCCAAAAAGGAAATCGAGCAAATCAACACCAACCTGGAGCGTTTGGTGCAAGAGAAAACCCAAACCAACCTTGACCTTGCAAAATCCATTGCCGACCAAGAAAAATTGGTAACCATCGGTGAAATTGCTGCGGGCATAGCACACGACCTCAACACACCGCTTGGAGCAATCAAGAGCGGGGCGGAAAATGTTCGGTTCACTTTAGAGCGTATTTTCCACGGCACGATTTCCCGTTGCACAGAAGAGCAAGTCCAGACAGCTTGCTTCCGTGCCATGGAAAAAGAAAGCGAACTTTTCATCGGCGGCTTGCAACAGATGCGGGAAACCAATCAGTTCAAATCCTTTTTGGCCAATCGATACCCTGATTTGTCGCAAGAGAAAATAGAGGAATTAGCACCCTTGTTGGTAAAGGCGCGTATTGAGATGGACCCAAACCCTATTGTGGAGGAAGTTGTGCGGGTCGATAACGCAGTGGATTACCTGAATTTGATTTATCACATCCGCATGGTGCGGTCTTTCATCGATACCATCTTGAAATCCTCCGACCGGGCGGCAAGCGTGGTACAAGATCTCCGGGCCTACACCAAGGAGGAGAAAAAAGCAGAGAAAACCACTGTTAATCTCAGGAACAACATTGCCACTGTTCTGAATATATTTAACTTTGACCTAAAGAGGATTGCGCGGGTCGAATTCGATGTACCTGAAGCGCTTACTATTGAGGCTTTTGACGTCAAATTATTCCAAGTTTGGTCCAATCTCATTAAAAATGCGATAGAGGCGATGGAAGACAGTGACCGCAGCGGATTGTTGAAAATTTACACGATTGAAGAACCTAAACACGTCACGGTGGTAGTAGAAAACAACGGCCCACAAATACCCGAATCCATCCGACAGGTTGTTTTCAAAAAATTCTACACGACCAAGGCCGCCAAAAACGGTACAGGGTTGGGATTGAACATCGTGAAAAATATCATTGACGACCACCACGCCTCAATCAAGTTGGAGTCCGATGAGGACCTGACTCGTTTCTCCATTACCTTCAACAAATAATCATGCAGGATTTTAGATACGCCGTAGTTTGTGTGGACGATGACCCGATTATTCTTCAGGTCCTGAGTTTTCAGTTGGAGAAAATCATCGACAAAAAATGTACCCTGTTGGAGTACTTCACCGATCCTGTGGTGGCTTTGGACAGCATCGATGAATTGATGGGCATGAAAATCGATGTGATTTTTGTGATTGTGGACTACCAAATGCCCCAGATGAATGGTGCGCAACTCGTTCGTGCCATCAAAGAAAAATATCCAGATATGTCCTGCGTCATGCTCTCTGGACAGGCCAATTCGGTACAGGTCACCGACTTGATGCGCGACAAAATGTTGCGTGAGTTTGTGGTGAAGCCATGGGAAGAGAAAACCCTTTTCAGTGTGCTGCAGCCCATCATCAAAGACCACAAGTGCTGAGCCATTGGTGCATCAGCAGCCTGCCGCGACTTTGCCAAAGCCAGTGAAGAGTCACTGAAGTCTCCCTCAGAATCAAGTAAAACTGAATTTTGCTTCCTGTCCCGTGCGTTTCAAAAAAGCTGCAAAAAACAAGGGCAAGGAGCCCAAAAACAGGCAAGGCAGCGCCTTTGAATGGCCCTTGATTCGCCGGATCATCACCTACACCCGCCCTTACCGCATTCAATTCTATCTGGCTTTGGGCCTGACCCTGTTGGGGTCGGTTCTATCTCCGGCTGTGCCCTCCATTTGCCAATACATCCTGGACGGCCCCACCCTTACGGGTGATGTCGCGGGAGTCCGAACGTGGGTGATGTTGCTCATCGGCGTGTTACTGCTCCAAAGCGGAGTGATGTATGCCAACACCTATGTGACGGGTTGGTTGGGCCAATCCATCATCCGGGACATCCGGCTACAGGTGTATAACCACATCATTTCCTTGCGGACGCGCTTTTTTGACACCAATCCGGTTGGAATGCTCCAAACCAGGACCATTTCGGATGTGGAAACCCTGAATGAAGTATTTTCACAAGGTTTGGTCAGCATCCTCGGGGAGATGCTTACGTTGGTATTCATTTTTGGGGTGATGTTGGCCACGAGTTGGAAACTGACCTTGGTCGTGCTCACAACGGTGCCCGTTTTGTTGATCGCCACCAGCATTTTCAAAAATGCTGTGAAAGTTGCTTTCCAAAATGTCCGCAAATATGTCGGCCTCATGAATGCCTTCCTGCAGGAGCACATCACAGGCATGCTGGTCATCCAGATTTTCAACAGGGAGGAAACCGAGCACAAGCGTTTTCAAGAGCTCAATCAAGCACACGAGGACGCCAATCTGAAATCCGTGTTGGCATACAGCATCTTTTTCCCCGTGGTGGAAATCGTAACTGCTTTGGCCACAGCCTTGTTGGTTTGGTACGGCGTAGGCAGTGTCTTGGAAGGTCAAGTCACTTTTGGAACCCTGGTGGCTTTCCTCATGTATATCAACATGTTTTTCAGACCCATCCGCATGTTGGCCGACCGATTCAACACCCTCCAAATGGGCATGGTGAGTGCGGGCAGGATTTTCCAAGTTTTGGACGACAATGACATCTTGCCTGACACAGGAAATTTGACTTCCGCACCCTCGTCACACCCCGCGGCAAGCATCCGATTCGAGCATGTTTGGTTTGCCTACAAAGAGGAAAATTGGGTATTGAAAGACCTGAGCTTCAACGTTCAACCTGGACAAAAAGTGGCATTCGTGGGCTCTACAGGCGCTGGAAAGTCCACCATCATCAATCTCTTGAGCCGGCTTTACGACATCAACCGCGGCACCATTTTCATCAACGACACCGACATACGGGAACTGAAATTGGAGTCCCTGCGCGGCATGATAGGACTCGTATTACAGGATGTTTTTCTATTCAGCGGTACCATTTACGAAAACATCACCCTCAACAACCCCAACATCAGCCAACAGAAGGCGGAAGAGGCTGCCAAACTCGTAGGCGCAGATCGATTCATCCGTAACCTTCCCGACGGATACCTTCATCAAGTGCAGGAACGTGGAGCCTCCCTGAGTGCCGGCCAACGACAACTCATCGCATTTGCCCGGGTGCTGGTTTATAATCCCCAAATCCTGATTTTGGATGAAGCCACAAGCTCCGTAGACACCGAAAGTGAGGAACTCATCCAGAAAGCCATTGAGACCGTGATGCAGGGACGTACATCGATCATCGTGGCCCATCGACTCTCCACCATCCAAAAAGCTGACCAAATCATGGTGATGGAAAAAGGACGCATCCTGGAGTCTGGAACCCACACCTCTTTGTTGGCCCAAAGCGGGATGTACCACAAACTCTACACCTTGCAATTTGCGGAGTCCTTGGCTAGCACCTGAGTTCAACCATGAAATAACCATGCTCCGATGCGGTAAGAGCCCGCGACCCATGGAATTTGGCCTTCGACACTTGCCAAAATACCCCTATATTTGAGCAAATGTCGCAGTATCTGGTCATCATTCCCACCTACAATGAACGGGAAAACGTGGAAGCCATGGTGCGGAAGGTGTTCAGTCTGCCTAAACCGTTCCATCTCCTCATCGTGGACGATGGATCCCCAGATGGAACTGCCGACATCGTTAAAAATCTCCAATTGGAATTTCCTGGCCGCCTCCATTTGGAACAAAGAACTGGCAAGTTGGGATTGGGGACGGCATATGTGCACGGATTCAAATGGGGCATTTCCCACGGGTACGAATACCTGTTCGAAATGGACTGTGACTTTTCCCACAACCCCGATGATTTGGTGAAGTTGCTTCATACCTGCGAGGATGAAGGATTTGATGTTGCCATCGGATCGCGATATGTGAAAGGCGGAGGCGTAGAAAATTGGCCCAAAAACCGAGTGTTGATGAGTAAATACGCCAGCGTGTACGTCCGTATCGTCACTTGGATGCCGGTTCATGACACCACTGCAGGATTTAAATGTTACCGAAAAGCCGTATTGGAAAAAATCTTGGCCGAACCTCCCCGTTTTGTGGGATACGCGTTTCAGATCGAGATGAAATTCCGTGCTTGGAAATACGGTTTCAAAATCAAAGAGGTCCCCATTGTGTTCAAAGACAGAACCTTGGGTGAGTCCAAAATGAGTGGAAAAATCTTCAACGAGGCCTTTTTTGGAGTCTTGAAATTGAAGTGGAGCTCATTTTTCAAAAGCTGGAAGTGATCGCTTGGGGTTTTGCCCTTGAAACATTTCTAATTATCCTTGAATTACTTTAATATACGATTTAACAAATTTATGTTTTATTAAATATATCGAATCGCTTCCACGACAAATTCACCGTTAAGCCAATTTTATAAGTCGATAAATAATATTTATTTGTCTACAAAAATGTGTATTCCGTAATTTAGTGCCAACAGCAAACTCTACCACATACGGCTGGACGAAAACATTTAAAAGGATATTTTGAAAACAAAGCCATTCATCAAAATCGGGGTCGCGTACGACGGGCAGTATTTTTTCCAGGTCAATAGTTTCTATTATTACCAACATCCGCGTAGGCAACACATCAGTTTCAAGGGTTTACACGATTTCATTCGTCACGAAGTGGCGGACATGGAGGGTTCGGATTATTCGCAATGCCCCATCATTGGAGCCCATAGCTACCGTGGCAGGCTGAACGCCTCAGAAGCCAGTCAAAGGGGTGATTTGATGTACGTGGAGCGGGTGATAGAGGATTCCATGATGTCTGCAGGAATCACGTGGCATTACTCCCCTCTTCGTAACCATGAAGGTGTGAGGTCTGAGAAGGGGCTGGACGTTTTGTTGGCACTGGACACCTATGAAAATGCCATCCAAAAAAAGTACGATGTTTTGGTCCTGATTGCATCTGATGGGGATTTCGTGCCATTGGTTCGCAAAATCCAAGCATTGGGTACCCGCGTGATGGTGCTCGGTTGGGAGTTTGATTATTTCAGCGACAATGGCCAACAATACGTCACCAAAATTTCCCAAGACTTGTTGGACGCCTGTGCATACCCCGTGCCCATGCACAATGTCATGAACTTCAAAACCAACCGGGACGATGATATAGTGGAGGGGCTATTCTTGAATTTAGAAGCACTCAAACCCGCGAAAAAAGAAGCCAAAGCCAGCATCGGTATACAACGCGGGGAAGTATTGAGCCTGAAACCGGGTTACGGATTCATCAAATACCCACCAAACAACGTTTTTTTCCATTACAGTGAGCTACAAAACGCAGATTACCGTGACCTGAAGGTGGGTGACCTGCTGGAATACAGGATGGAAATCAACGAGCAAGGCAATGAAATTGCCAAGGAAGTGGTATTGTTGGATTCCTGAATACGCCCGCTTAAACGAGCGTCTAATTAAAATTTTACGAATTTTTCCGTTCTGCTTCCGGATTCACCCTGAATTTGGATGAAATAAACACCGGGCAAGATATCCTGAATGTCCACTACGGAAATGCTTCCTTGTGATTGGTTTTGTCGAATTACCTTTCCGTTAGAATCAAAAATCCGCCACTTGTAAGTTTCTTCTTGGAACTTGATGGAGAGTTCATTCTGTGCGGGATTCGGCCAAACTTGGAACGGGGCGTCTTGCGGAAGGTCATTGGAAACTGCCAAATCGACCGTGAGGCTGGTGGTGTATACCTTGTCACCGCTGCCGCTGCCATTTTGGTTGGTCGCATTGCCCGAAGCATAAAACGTCACCGGACCAGTAGGACTCGTTGGTGCATTCCATTGGAACGTCCATGTGTTGTTGGATCCGGCGGTCTTGTGACCAACATAGCGCCTTACGCCACCCACATTGCCCTGTTGGGCACTGGTATTGGTCGTGTTGGTGAGGGTAAACGTACCGACCGAGGCACCTACCCCTCCTGGGTTTAGCGCGGTGATTTGAAATCCATATCGAAGCATGGTAGGATCGGTGACCGTGACCGTAACGGGATAGGATTGGCCGGCCACGTAAGTGTTGCTTCCACCATTGAATGAGATGGATACATTTCCCGTACCGCTGTTCACCGTGCCGGTGTGGCATTGGGTTGCACAAGTCTGTTCTCCGGGCGCTCCTGTTTTGGCAGCCGGGGGAGCACCGGCATTTCCAAACACCAAATCCAATGACACCAAGGTAGCAACTGTCGCAAGCAAGGCAACTCCGATTCTGATTCCCATACTACAATTTTTAAACTGAACTGAACGACCCACAGCGAGATTGCCTACACATTTGGGCCACGCAATAACATGAATTTCGATCAATATGACCGCAAAATTCAATTGTAAAACAACGGTTTTCGACGAATGTTTGAGATGTACCCATCAATTTTCAGGGGAAAGTCCGGATACCCGACAACCTTACCCTATCACCGCATCATCCCTTGCAGTTCTTCTTGGGTAGTGAGTTTGTACCCTTCAGGAATCTCCATTTTGAACAGCGCTTCGTCTTGCCGGCCGATTGTTACGGATTTGGCCACCATGCGCATCCGTGTCCCGTTTTGGGAAAAATCCATTTCCATAGGCAAGCCATCGATTCCCTCGAAATTGAATCCTGCCATGGCGGCACTTTGACCTACCTTCAGATAGGGACAGTACCAAACTTCAAATTTCTCTCCTGTGCTATCATCCACCACATAGGCCAGGTTGCAAAGGTGGCCAGCAATCTTTTTTGTCTCGGTGGCCTTTTCAACCTTCATTTCGCTGCTTCCAACCTTGTTTTGGGCCACATCCTCTGGCTTCATTTCCATGGCCATTTTTTTACCCATCATGTCCATCAACATGACCCCTTCTTGGGTTTTGGTGTCTATGATGGCGGTGGTTTTCATGATGGTCATTTTCATTACCGCACGGGTCATGTCACCCTTGAAAGACATTTCCAATGTACTTCCTGCCATCATCATGGCTGCCATGGGGTCAACACCCTTTCCGGAGAGCCTCAGGTCGTAAACCACCTTGCCTTCGGGCTGGATGGCAGGCTGGGCCTGTAGACCCAAGACGGAAATGCAGATCAAAAGAAAAAAAACTGCATGTTTTTTCATGGCGAATGGAAGCGGTTGATTCATGGTTCAAATATACGGGTGGATCAACACATGCGTTGCAAGCCTGCCGGCAAGCCATAAAGATCCTGACCCGTCGAAAGCAAAAAAGGAATTGATGAATGAAGTCGTATTTTTATGCCATGGAAAAGCCAGGCTACTGGAGGGCTCGCGTATTGGGATTCCGATACGCATTCCGCGGCATCGTATTGCTGTTGCGGTACACACCGCACGCACGGATCCATCTGTTGGCGACCTTTGCCGTTGTGGTGGCAGGGATTGTTTTTGAAATCTCCACCGCTGAATGGGCGACCGTCATGGTAGCCGCCGGCATGGTGTGGAGTTCCGAGGCCATGAACACTGCCTTGGAGAAACTGACCGATTTGGCGAGTCCTGACATTCATCCGTTGGCAGGAATGGCCAAAGATTTGGCAGCAGGGGCAGTATTGTTAGCCTCCATTTTCGCGTTGGCGGTGGCCGCTTTCGTTTTCATCCCCAAGATCATTGCCTGATTGTCAGGCTGCCTGTTCCCACTTGATGGGAGCCAATTTTTCGAATCCCGCCACTCCTCCGATGGTGACGAGACACACCAACATCTTTCCCCAGAATTGACCACCGACCGACATGTCCATCAAGGCCGCATTGACAAAATAAGCCCCCACAAAGACCACCCCATACATCAACATTCGATCCATTCGATAAGGGATGGGGTAGTATTTCTGCCCGGAAATGTAGACCAGCACACACATCACGGCGTAGGAAATCACCATGGCCCAGGTCGCTCCCATGTAAGCATAAGTAGGAATCAGGGCGAAATTGCAAACCATGACGGTGACGACGCCCAATGCCGAGAACAGCAATCCAAACCTGACCTGTTTCGTCAATTTGTACCAAATAGCCAGGTTGGTATAGGCTCCCCACAACACAAAAGAGAACAACATGAGTGGCACCACTTCCAAGCCCATCCAATAGGCATCATCCACCAATTGGAATCCTGCAATTTCGATTGCTACCATTTCGGGAGCGAAGGAACTCACCAACAAAAACACCACAAGTGAGGCGAGCATGAAATAATGGAAGACTTTGGCGAAAGCTGAGCGGCTTTGGTTTTCTTGGGCATGCCGGAAAAAGAATGGTTCGGCAGCATATCGGAAGGCTTGGGTGACCAGCAGGATCATGACCGCCAATTTCTTGTTGGCACTGAAAATACCTGCAATCTCGGCGCCGTTGTACAATCCACCCCCATAGGGTTGTGGTTCCGAACCCCATAAGCGTTGGACAAAATTCACATCGCTGTTTTGGTTGATCATGCCAAACAACCCCGCCAACATGATGTAAAATCCAAAACCAGCCATGGAACGCATCATGTCACCATCCACCTTCCATTCCCGCGGCAACAATCTCACTCCTTCCATTTTGGCGCCCCAAGCGGGATTGAATTTTCCCGGAAGGGGGGATGCCACAAACAACAGGACCACGATTTTGAAAACGGAGGCGAGCAAATTGGCCAAAAAGACGGATTCTGCACTGGAATACCCCAGCCCCAGGATGAAAAACAAGTTCAATCCAATGTTGAATGCAATGCTGACGAGGCTCACGGCTGCAAATGCGACGGGACGTTCATCGAACCGTAATTTGGCCATCGGGATGGAGGTGATGACATCCAAAAACGTGATGGCCAACATCAGGAGTACGAGATTGGGTCGTGACTCATACCCCAACAGAGAGGCAAATCCATTGTATCCGAGCAATGATGCCACCAAAAAGAGCAATGCAAACCCAGAAACAAAAAGGAACGATTGCGTGTAGGGCTTCTCGTCGGACTTGTCGGAGTCGGAAAACCTGAAGAATGCGGTCTCCATCCCGAAGGTCAGAATCACCAAAAAGTAGGTCGTGAAAGCGTACAGGTCATTGAAAATCCCGTATTCTCCGGGTTCCATCCTGTTGGTGTAAATCGGGGTCAATGCAAAAGCAGCCACCCTTCCCACGATGGAAGACAAGCCATAGATAGCCGTTTGGCTGGCCAATTTGCGGAGGACGCCCATGCTTACAGCCCCAAATATCTGAAAAAAGGGAAGCTACACATTGCAGGTTATCCATATCCCGGACGCTTCCAAGGATATTTTCGTCCTTAATCACAAACAGTGGACGCTGAATTTCAAAGTTGATCGAGGCTGCGGGTTAAAATAGACCGCCGAAATCCGAACAGAGGAAACTTAAAACAGGCCAAAGTAAGCCGAATTTATCGAATCAACGGAGCCGGGCACGCACAAAGCTGCCGCAATGGGAGCAAATGCCCTCGATGAATTGTTCGCCATCGAATTTGAGGTAAACTGGGTCATAAACGCCCTTGCCCCTTCCGCAAGTGGAACAAACCACACGCTCCAAACGAGCCTCCATTCGGTGACCTTTCAATCCGAGCGCCTTTGCAACCTTATGAATCCAAGTTTGGATTTTCTGAGGGTTTTGACGGATTTGGACCAACAAAAACACCACCAAAACGGCCATGATCAAGCCCCAAACGAAGACCGGAACCTCTGGGAGAGCAGCGATGGAAATCGAACCGCTGAAAGGGTGCGACAGGGAGGAGGGCGTAGAGGGAACCATGGTCTAGAAAGTTGATTTGAACAGCAGGCAAAGCTTTGCCCCCTTGGAGAGCTTAACGCCCAACCTGTGTTTTAAGTTACGTCAAATTCAACAAAAGTGGTAGCAAAGGCCATCGAGAAAGGATGAACATCATTGGAATTTGCCCTGCGGGGTTTATTTTCGCCCCATGCGGTTTGATCGATACCTATTCATTTGCATCAACGAGCGGCCCAAAGGCCATCCGAGGGGCAGTTGTGGCACAAGTGGCTCGCTGGAGCTGTTGGAGGCTTTCAAGGCTGCGGTTGCGGCCCGCGGTTTGAAAACCAAAATTCGGGTGAACAAGGCCGGTTGCATGGAGGTATGTGAGCTTGGTCCTTCGGTGATGGTGCATCCCGACAATGTGTGGTATCAAAAGGTCCGCATCGAAGACGTGGAAGCCATTGTGGAAGAACATTTGATCGGTGGTGTACCTGTGGAAAGACTCAAGACCGATTTCGGGTTTTACAAAAGGGCTTGACCCGACGGCAAGATTTCATCGGGAAGTTGAAGTTCCACATCCGGATTGTCATACGGAGCCCCAATCATGACCCAATCTCCCCCCTGCTGAAATTTGATTTTTTGTACATAAAAATCACTTCATTTGTATCGTAATATTGCGATTAAACAATCCAACATGGGAATCACCAAATCCGAATTGTGCACGCGGGAGCAAAATGAGATGGCTTCATGGGCCAAATTGTTGGGGCATCCTGCCCGGATTGCCATCCTGCAACGGCTTTTGGAACAAGACAAATGCTGCAACAGCCTTCTCGTAGAGGAAATCGGCTTGGCACAGGCGACCATCAGCCAACATCTCCGCGAATTGAAGCTTTCAGGTTTGATCAAAGGGACGATTGAAGGGGCTTCCATGAATTACTGCATCGATGTGGAGACCTGGCAGACCATGGCCAAATCTTTAGGTGCCTTGTTGGAATTGAATCCAAGCCCCTCCTGCCAAAACAATTGTTAATGCACCCTCACATGAAGGCAACCGACCTTTATCCCGACTTGCTGAACACCATCGAATCTTTGGATTGCGACACCATTTCAGCTGATCGAAAACAATCCCTGTTGCTGTTGGCGGATTACATCGGGCGGAAATTGAGCAACGGTCAAGCGGTTCGGCTGAATTTCATCTGCACCCACAATTCGCGCAGGAGCCACTTGTGTCAGGTTTGGGCCCAGACCTTGGGTACACTTGCGGGTTTGACCGATCTGAACTGTTATTCTGGAGGCACGGAGTCCACGGCAGTTTTTCCAGCCTCGATTCAAGCCCTGAAACAGGCCGGATTCCAAATCACCAAGCTTTCTGATGAGCCAAACCCTGTTTTTGCCATCAAGTTTGACGACAATTCGCATCCCATCATCGGGTTCTCCAAGCGTCACGACCATCCTTTCAATCCAAAGCAGGGGTTTGCAGCGGTCATGACCTGCTCCGAAGCCGACCAGGCCTGCCCTTACGTACCCGGTGCGGAGGCTCACATTTCACTTCCTTTCATGGACCCTAAAGCATCGGACGGGTCTCCGGAGCAGGCACGGACCTACGCCGAAAGGAGCCTGGAAATTGCTACTCAAATGAAATTCATGTTTGAAAAAGCCCTCACATACCATGTCTGACAAAAAATTAGGTTTTCTGGACCGCTACCTCACTGCCTGGATTTTCGCCGCCATGCTGCTCGGCGTGGGCATTGGTTATTTCCTGCCTGCCGTACCCGCGTGGTTGGAATCAGCCTCACAAGGCACTACCAATATTCCCTTGGCCATCGGTCTGATTCTGATGATGTACCCACCATTGGCCAAAGTCAATTTCAGGCACCTGCCGAAGGTGATGACGAATCTGAAACTGTTGAGTGTGTCCCTGTTGTTGAATTGGGTGGTGGGACCGGTGCTCATGTTCGGTTTGGCGATTGTGTTTTTGAAGGACCGGCCGGATTACATGGTCGGTCTGATTCTGATCGGGTTGGCCCGTTGCATTGCCATGGTGTTGGTTTGGAACGACCTTGCGGATGGCAGTCGTGAACTGGGTGCAGGGTTGGTGGCCTTAAACAGTATTTTCCAGGTGTTTTTTTACGGGTTTTACGCTTGGTTTTTCATCACCTTTTTACCTCCATTGTTGGGCTTCGAAGGTGCCATCGTAGAGATTTCAATCGGTACCATCGCGGAGAGCGTGGCCGTCTACTTGGGCATCCCGTTTTTCATGGGACTTCTTTCCCGATGGATATTGGTAAAGGCCAAAGGTGAGACATGGTACAACCAGGAATTCGTCCCCCGCATCGGTCCCATCACATTGGTTTCGCTCCTTGCTACCATTGTGTTGATGTTTTCCTTGAAGGGCGAGCTGATTGTGAAAATTCCTTTTGACGTGTTGCTCATCGCAGTACCCTTGCTGATTTATTTTGCGGTGATGTTCCTGATCGGGTTTGTGCTGACCAAGGCCTCGGGGGCACCTTACGACGAGACGGCGGCCGTGGCCTTCACAGCAGCCGGAAACAATTTCGAACTTGCCATAGCGGTGGCGATTGCGGTTTTCAGCCTGGATTCAGGTGAGGCATTTGCCGGAGTGGTGGGCCCCTTGGTGGAAGTCCCAGCGCTGATTTTGTTGGTTCGGGTATCGTTTTGGCTCAAGCGCAAATTGTTCTGAGCCCGCAATCAAACATATCAGGTGGCTGAGGGAGTTTCTTTCACAGGTCGATAGTGGGCAATGCCCTGCCCGATCCAATTCAACAATTCCGCGCGTCCCTGTTTCTTTTCTGAGCTGGTCACAAACATCGGTGGCAATTCTTCCCAAGTCTTGAGCAGCTCCTGTTTGTAAACATCCACGTTGCGCTGCATGGCCACGGGCCCCATCTTGTCGGCTTTGGTGAACACCACGGCAAAAGGCACTTCGGAAAGCCCGAGGAATTCCATGAATTCCAAATCTGACGCCATTGGGGCATGCCTGCCATCCACCAAGACCAGAACGGCCACCAGGTTTTTCCGCTTGGTCGCGAATTCGTGAATCATGCCTTCAAAATCCTTACGATCGCTTTTGGACACCCTGGCATAGCCATAGCCTGGCAAGTCAACCAAATACCAAGTGCCATCCACATCGTAATGATTGATAAGACGAGTTTTTCCGGGGCTGGCACTGGTCATGGCAAGCTTGGACCTCACGAGCATGTTGATGAGGGAAGACTTCCCCACATTGGACCTGCCCACGAAGGCGAATTCGGGTTTGTCAGCCGCCGGCAATTGGCTCGTGTACTGGCTGCTTTTCAAAAATTTTGCCTTCTTAATCTCCATTTTAGCGTTGGATTCCTTTACTTTGGGCGCTTTTGGGGTTACGGATTTGGATTGACAGACAGGAGGCAGACCGGTTGTTTCCAACTTTCGGAGACCCGATTCCCAAGTTGACCAGGTGCAAAAATCCAGTACCTGACCTACTTTTTCGAACCCTGACGGCAAAGATACGTTATTCACAGGAAGGACCGAAACATTGGCAAAAGTCGTAACACCGTATCAAGACGCTGACCGCAGCAAAAAGGCGCAAGTCACGGAAATGTTTGACAACATTGCCCCGAATTATGACTTCCTGAACCACTTCCTGAGCCTGGGCATCGACATTTTGTGGCGCAAAAAAGCCATCCGGATGTTGCGTCCTTACCAACCCAAAAGCGTGCTAGACATCGCCACTGGCACAGGGGATTTCGCTTTGGAAGCGCTGAAACTGAACCCGGAAAAGGTAATTGGATTGGACATTTCGCCCGGCATGTTGGAAATCGGGAAAAAGAAAATCGCCAAGCGTGGTTTCAGCGACAAGATTGAAATGGTCATCGGTGACAGCGAAGCCCTACCCTACCCGGACAACAGCATCGGGGCGGTCACGGTCGGTTTCGGCGCGCGAAACTTTGAGCACTTGGATGTCGGTTTAGGAGAAATACTGAGGGTGTTGGAACCTGGCAAGGCAGCAGTCATCCTGGAGCCATCCGTCCCGAAACGCTTTCCGATGAAGCAACTTTTCTCGGTCTATTTCAGGGGTATGTTGCCCTTGTTGGGCCGCATCGTATCGGGTGACAAACGTGCCTACACCTACTTGCCCGAAAGCGTGAAAGCTTTTCCAACCGGCAAGGAGTTTACCGACATCTGCGAAAAAGTAGGCTTCCGCAATTGCAAATACTACCCGCTTTCCTTCGGCATATGCGCCTTGTACCTCATCGAAAAATAACCCTTCTGGTCCTTGCTTTCACAAGCTGGTTTGCCTCCTTGCAAGGGCAAAGGATCCACCATTTCGATACCCGAGATTTCAATTTGGGCTTCACCATGGGTTTGGCCGTTGCAGGGTACGACATGACCTATCAAATCAATCAGCTCGACCCCTCGACTGGTTGGTTGTTGAACCGTGTGGAATTGGTGCGCAAGCCGGGCATTTACCTCGGCCTCATCTCCAATGTCCGCATCATGGACAACCTCGATGTCAGGTTTTTGCCTTCAGTGACTTTGGAAGAGCGGGACTTCATCTTCCACATGGACTCCACCACCAACGGTGGGATTCCAATCGTGCGTAAAAAAATCGAGTCCAGCAACCTGAACATGCCCCTGGTCATCAAGTTCAAAAGCAATTACTACAAACGCACACGGGTTTTCGTGCAATTCGGCATACAGCCATCGGTGAACTTGGCAAGCAACAAAAAGGTAAAAAACGACCCCGACCTGCTCAAAACGACCAATTATGATGTTTCCTATTTGGCATCTTTTGGGGTGGACCTTTACGGCGAACGACTTAAGCTTTCTCCGGAAATCAGATTCACGCGGGGGATGCGTAACCTCTACGTGAACGACCGGACCCGGTGGCCTTTTGCCATTTCTGACCTGTTTTCCCAACTGTTGACTTTCAACATCAACTTTGAATGATTCCAGGGCAGGTACCCTTTGGATGAAAAATCAATCCTGATTTCTTTTTCCCTTCGCACACCTTGGGTTTTTACCCGAATATGTTGAAAATTGAATCTCGTTGGGAACGGGATAACTCATTCCCATTCCTGCGCCGGTTTTTGGTTCAATTTGCACGACATGAATCCCATCCAATCCATCGTTGAAGCACGCAAAGACGTCTTTTTGGACGAACTTTTCCAACTGCTCCGCATTCCGAGTGTGAGTGCAAATCCTGCCCACAAAGAAGATGTGGCAAAAACGGCAGAGATGGTGCGTGACCGTCTTTCGGCCCTGAACATGGCAAGGGTGGAAATCTACCCCACCGCAGGCCATCCCATCGTGTACGCAGAAACGGAACAATTGCCCGGAAGGCCTACCATTTTGGTCTACGGCCACTACGACGTGCAACCACCCGATCCGTTGGATCTTTGGCATAGCCCCGCCTTTGAACCTGTGATCAAAGACGGAAAAATCTACGCCAGGGGCGCCTGTGACGACAAAGGCCAGTTTTACATGCACGTAAAAGCCCACGAGGTATTGAACGCCCTAGGCTCCTTACCATGCAACATCAAATACCTCATTGAAGGGGAAGAGGAAGTGGGCAGTGCCCATTTGGAGGATTTCATCCGCCCCCACGCTGACATGTTGAAATGCGACGTGATTTTGGTCTCGGACACCTCCATGATTGCAAACGACACCCCCTCCATCACCACCGGTTTGAGGGGATTGGCCTACATGGAAGTGGAAGTGACCGGGCCTAACCGGGACCTTCACTCGGGAACTTACGGCGGGGCAGTGGACAACCCCATCAACGTGTTGTGTGAAATGATTGCCTCCTTGAAGGATGCCGATCGACGCATCACGATTCCCGGCTTTTACGACGATGTCATCGAGCTAGGTGCTGCCGAAAGAAGCGCAATGGCCCAGCGGCCGTTCGACTATCAGGAATATTGCAAACACCTCGATGTGGCCACCACGCGGGGAGAAAATGGCTACAGCGTCACCGAACAAACCTCCATCCGCCCCACCTTGGACGTAAACGGAATTTGGGGAGGTTATACCGGCGAAGGAGCCAAAACGGTACTGCCGAGCAAGGCCTTTGCCAAAATCTCCATGAGGTTGGTGCCCGGCCAGGATCATGAGAAAATTTCAGAGCTGTTCGCAGCCCACTTCAGGCGCATCGCGCCACCCAGCGTCAAAGTCGAGGTTCGTGCGCTCCATGGAGGACGACCAGCCTTGACACCGGTGGACTCCATCGGATTCCGCGCAGCCAGCGCAGCCATGCGTGACACCTTCGACGGCAAGACCCCCATTCCAACCCGAGAAGGAGGTTCCATTCCAATCGTGGCCATGTTCAAGGAAGTTTTGGGATCCGACACAGTCCTGATGGGATTTGGGTTGGACAGCGATGCCATTCACAGCCCCAACGAACATTTCGGAATTTTCAACTACCTCAAAGGAATTGAAACCATTCCCTTGTTCCACCGATACTTTGCCGAGTTCAGCGGCAAGCAGTAAACGCACAATCAGATGTTGGGGCGCCCATCAAAGGCGCAAAGCCCAATTCAAGACACCTTGGTAATAAGCCTCGGCCACCTGTTTGATTCGGTTCGGTGACGGGGTGGACATACCCGGCAACACGAAGTCCTTGGCATTCAGGAGCAGGCATTCCTTTCGGTTGTCTTGATACAAGCTTTCGCCAAAGCAGACCACACCGAAAATTTTTCTGGTCAGGGCCAAATTCCGCGCGTAAACACCAGGTGCTTGGTCCACCGGAATAGAGGCATTGGCAATGTATTTCAAGTGGCTTCCTTCTCGCAACAAAGGGACAGCCAGCAAACGTTCATGGGCCTCCATCACGGAAGCGCTCAAATGGATGGATTCTTCGTATGCCTCAGAAACCAAGTGGATCAAGAAAGCCAACCTGTCCTCAGGTTTGTTCAGCTCACCCAACATGAATGCACCCGGCACGAAGGCCATCGCATGGTTTTCATCCACGGCAATTCTCCATCCCTTGGCACCCGGCTCATTGGTTTCCAACACGTTGTAATGGATCACCAAGGTCAGGTCCGGTTGGAAATCATGCACCAAACGAGCACGCTGTTCGAATTCTGACCTCAAAAAGGGACCTTTGTAGATGGCTGCCAACCCAGCTTTCTCCATCCACCAGGCACTGTCCTTTTTCAACTCAGGGTACTGCTCCAAATACAGCGCGGCAGCCGCCCGCAAATACCTCCGCTCATCCTGTTTTCCGACGGCTCCTGATTTTACCTGCCAAATGCTGTCTTGCAACCGAAGCCATGTGGGAAAATCGTATCCAAATGCGGTTTCACCCTCGCGGTTGCGTGTCGACAACACAGTGGCACCTGCCGCCCGGAACATGGAGTCCAACACCAAGGCCGTGGCAAGGTTGAGGTTCCCTTCATTGAACGAAACAGTGTCCAGAACCGAATCGGTCCGCTTGGGTAAAATCTGCACATATTTCCATTCCAATTGGCCCATTTCCATGGTGCCACCCACATGACCGGGATCCAAAGCAATCCTGAGTCCTTGCAGGGGCTTGTCGGCAGTCCGATTCAGATTTGGGGATTTCCGCGGAGATTCGGCTTTGAGCATGGATGACATCCACCCATCCGCATATTGGCGGTTCAAGCTGTCGAAGGGTGTACGTTTGACCCAACTCCGAAACAACGGGATGTCTTGGTAATTCAATCTAAATTCAGCCGAATCCCTTGATTTGGCTTGGGGATCGGAGTAGATGGAAATACCCGTGGAATCGCATGAAAACCAATGGTGTAAGGAGTCATCCCGCAACAAATGAGCCTCCGCCCTGCCCAGGATGAAATGCATATCCGGATTGACAACCTGAGCCCTCATCCCGACCACTCCCAAGAGGCCCACGAGTAACAAAACCCATTTTCTCATGACCCAAAGAAACGGAAAAGATGAGTAGACCCCACGACCAAATCACGAGGAAAAAACTCCATCAAACTCGAAATCAGGCTCTCCCTTCCCCAAGTCCTTGCAGCACGAACCTTTCGTTGGGCTATCTTTGCCCCATGAAGAGATGGCCTTTCATCGTGATCCTGATTGCAATTGTGGTTTTTCACAGAAGCATTGCCGTTGGGTTGGGCCAATATCTGGTGGTGGAAGACCCCGTGCGTGCCACCGATGCCATCTACGTTTTGTCGGGCAATCCCGTGGACAGGGCTGCTGAAGCTGCTCGGATTTTTCGCTCGGGTCAGGCAAAGCAGGTGGTCTGCATGGGAGGCGAAACCTCCGCACCATTGGAATTGTATGGCATCCAAGACCTCACTGCCGAACAAACCTGCCGCGTGCTCAAGGACCATGAGGTTCCCGATTCAGTCATTCGTTTGTTGCCCAAGGGAAGCTCCACCTTTGAAGAATTCGAGGCCATCGTTGAAGATTGCAAGAAGCATGGTTTCCAAAACGTCACCATTGTGTCCTCGAGATTCCACACCCGACGTATCCATGCGTTTTTCAGGAACCGTTTACAATTTCAGGGCATCTCCATGTGTTTGAGGGGGGCCAAAGAGCATGATTTCGACGAACAGGCTTGGTGGCAAAAGGAAAGCGGATTGATGTTCGTGTTCAACGAGTTCGTAAAACTTGGATATTATTTCCTGCGTCATTGATTTGGGGGTTGAGCCTGTCCGGTCGTAGCTTTGCGGCATGCGTGCAGCCCTTCAAGTTTTGGCCGACCGTGGCATCCGCCACACCAACGGCAGGGAAGACATCCTATCCATGTTTTTGGAGCACGGACACGCACTCTCCCAACCCGACTTGGAACGCAAGCTCATCGACAAATACGACCGGGTCACCATCTACCGTACTTTGACCTTGTATCTGGAGAAGGGAATTCTCCACAAGGTTTTGGACGACGTGGGGGCCATGAAATACGCGCTTTGTCCCGATGCTTGCCACCAAGCAAACCATCACCATGCGCACGACCACGTCCACTTCAAATGTCTTCGTTGCGGTAACACCACTTGCTTGGACCAACTGGAAGTCCCAGCAATCAAACTTCCGGCTGGTTATGTGTTGGAAGAATGCAACCTCCTGATGAGTGGGGTTTGTCCGAGTTGTATGCAGTAGGTCAATCCGATTTGAACACCTCAGTGTACCCGGCAGGATTTACATTTTTGGATGTTCACCACTTGGGCCACTCCCACCAAAACGGCGCCTGAAGGCACCAAAATCATCTCCCACAGTTCATTGGACAAAAACAGACCGATGCAGACCATCCCCGCCCCAACAATGAAAAGGGCGAGCGGAAGGAATGCTCGATGGTGAAGCAGGAAGGCACGTAGGATGCCATAGGACCCAAATCCCAAACCGGCGGTCATCAACACGATTTCGAAAACATGGGAATGTAAAAACTCCAAACCCAACAAAGGCAGCACCGAGAACAGCAACGGGGTGAGTGCACAATGCACCGCACAAATGATGGACGCCCAAGCCCCGATTCGGTTGGAGGCCATGATTTCCTGGTGTCCGTGAGCGTGTTGATGCATGAAAATGTAGAATTGTAGGCTGCCCATTGATGCAACCATGTTGCAAAAGTAAGCATTTGAAACAATGTTGCAAAAGGATTGTGAATCACCGAAAAATGTCAGGTGGGCGGCTTGAGGCGAATGAAAAAAGATTTAACTTTAGGCTTCGATTTTCAGCGAATCTTAAACAGAATGAAAAAACAATTCGGCATCAGTCTCCTTGCGCTTCTCACCTTGAGTGTTGTGTTGAACGGCTGCAAAGAAAAGCCCATCACCACCCCGGGCGACCTTGAAAACCCCGTCATCATCATGACAAGCCCATCTGTGGTGGCATTTGAAGACCGCCATGTGGTATACAGCTTGGACTCTTTTGACGTGGACGTGCGCTTCGAAGACGATTTCGAGTTGCGTGATTACGAAATCACCATCCGCTTCAAACCGGAACTGGACTACCTCCGTACCGCCAATGACCCTTGGAGCGAAACTTACTTCGGATACCTCGATGGCACTTCGGATGCAGTCAACTTCCGCGTTTATTCTGTTTTCAACCCGACAGCAGGTCCTTATGAGTTGACCGTGAGAGTCACCGACGAAGCCGGCAACATCACCACCCAGACCACCTATCTGGAGGTCATGAACAAAGCCGATCTGCTTGCCCCCCGTGTTCGTTTCACCTCCCCTGACACCGTAGCAGTGGACACATTTACCATTGGTCAAAACATGCCCGTTCAGGCCATCGTTTCCGAGCCTTCACCGAATGTAGTCCGCAACATCTACCTCCGTGTTCGTGATGCCGTCACCAAAGAATTGATGTCCGGCAGTGAAGTCCGTTGGGACAGCCTTTACCTCGGCACCGTGTTGGTGGACACCTTCGTGACCATCCCGGCTGGTACCGTACCCGGCAACTACATGATTGACCTGTTTGCAAATGATCCGACCAACAATGTCGGCAAAAGCAGCACTCCGGTTTACATCAAACCCAACTGAGCAAGATATATTTCCTACCCGAACGTCCATCCTCAGGGTGGACGTTTTTTTTGCCGATCAGTCCAGTTTCCGACACAAACAGCATCCTCCAATCTTGGGAAGACGTAATTTTAGAAGTGAATCCCCAATCAAACTAGGCATGTCATCCACACGCAACCCTCATTTTGCAACCGTGTTGTTGGTTCTCTGGACCATTGCAACCCTCACTACCTTGAACCTTCAGGGGCAGAATGCTTCATTTCAACACATGGACAGCGTGGCCGTAGTGGAAAACGGAAACGAAATCCGAAATCCGGGTTTGGGTGGATTGAACCTGCCCCAATTCTCCCCCATCGACTTGAATGGTGACAACATCTTGGATTTGATCGTCTTCGACCGCGCAGGCAACAAATTACTGCCCTTCCTGAACAGCGGAACACCTGGACTTTCGGACTACCGGTATGCACCACAGTTCGAGGCACAATTCCCATCAGACCTTAAAAACTTTGTTTTGACGGGCGATTTCGATTGTGACGGAAAAATGGACTTGTTCACCTCCACGCGGGAAATTGGCGTCAAGGTATACCACAATACATCCACAGCCGGTAACCTGAGCTTTACTGTCTCGCAAGACACCCTGTTCACCGATTTGGGCGCAGGAAGGACCATCCTGATTGTGAGCAACAAGGACATACCGGGATTTGTGGACGTGGACAGCGACGGCGATTTGGATGTACTAACATTCGATGCCGGTGGCTCATTTCTGGAATTCCACAAAAACCTGTCCATTGAAAACAGCAATGGATGTTCCGGTTTTGAATTAATCAGGGCCGAATCTTGTTGGGGACATTTTCAAGAGAGCAGCCTCAACCAATCCGTGACCCTGAACATTTTTTGCCGTGTTGCCCCGGTCGCTTCCGTCATTCCACAAAGCGGCCGTCATGCAGGCTCCACCGTTGCGGCTTACGATGGGGACGGGGATGGCGACATGGAGGTCCTGCTCGGGGATTTGATTTTTGACGGACTCACTTACCTTCACAACGGAGGGACCGCATCCGCTGCAATGATGGATTCCATGGACGTTAATTTTCCCGCAGAGGATCAGCCGGTTTCCATCAACATTTTTCCTGCAGCCTACGTGTTGGACTTGGACAACGATGGCAAAAAGGACCTCGTGGTAAGCCCAAACGCAGATAATATTTCGGTGAATTATGACAACGCCTGGTTCTATAAAAACGTGGACTCCGGTACGGGTTTGACCCCTTCGTTTCAAACATTCCGCTTCCTGGTTGACCAATCCATCGACGTGGGCAGTGGATCTTCACCTGTACTGTTCGATTACAACGCAGACGGATTGTTGGATTTGGTCGTGGGAAATTACAACCTCAAAACATCCGCGGTCAACACCCGGGCCGGATTGGCACTTTACGAGAACATCGGTTCGGCCAACTCACCTCGATTTGAGCTAATCACGCGCGACTTTGCTGGAATTAACGGCAATTTCAATCCCGACATATTCGGTTTGGCTCCCACTTTTGGGGATTTGGACGGAGACGGCGACCAAGACATGCTGGTAGGTGATGCGGACGGAAGGCTGCATTATTTCGATAACGTGGCCCAAACTGGCCAACCTGCCGATTTTATTTTGGACCAAGGCAATTTTGCAGGCATCGATGTGGGCGGTTTTGCATATCCGGTATTGGTGGATTGGGATCGGGACGGCCTTCTAGATATCATTTCCGGTGAATGGTCAGGAAAAATCAAATACTACCGAAACACGGGGACCAATTCCAACCCGGCATTTTCATCCACGCCTACTGATGCCTTTTTAGGTGGTATTGATGTCCAACCCATCTGCTGCACGGGAAATTCGGCACCACACATTGCACCCAACCCGGTCACGGGTAAGCACGACCTGTTCGTAGGCACGGAAGACGGCAACATCCATTATTATCCAAACGCAGAACAGGCAAGCGCTCCCTTCATTGCCTCAACCCTACTCTTTGGAGGCACAAAGCCCGGAAAACAGTCCAACCTGACCTCTGGAGACATCAACGGGGATGGCAAACGAGATTGGATCTTGGGGAATCTTCGCGGAGGCCTTAACTTTTTCGAAGGCGACATCACCACCTTCCAAGCGCCCGAAACAGAACTTTCCGTAGCAGGGCTGATGGTATTCCCCAACCCCGGAAAGGACAAGCTTACCCTGGAATTGCATTCGGACCGTTCATCCATATTCACTTTTTCGGTAACAGACTTGATGGGTCGTATCGTACTGCCATTTGCTATGGGGGAGACGAACGAAAAAATTGAAATCTCGACTCAGGATTGGGCCAACGGAACCTATTTCATCAAGGTCCAAACTACTGGGAAAATGCCTTCCACACGAAAGTGGGTGAAATCAAACTGAAGGTAAGGTCACTTCGTCATATCCCATCAATGTGGCCAAATGACCCCGCATTTGCATTTTTACTAGCTCAATATCCAAAGGCTTGCCCAGTTCATTTTGGAGGGAAGTCACTCCCTTGTCGTCGATGCCGCAGGGAATGATGTTGCCGAAATAACCCAAATCTGTGTTCACGTTGAAGGCAAATCCATGCATGGTGATCCACCTGCTGCAACGTACACCGATGGCCATGATTTTCCTGGGATTTTCGGCGCCCATTCCCAACCAAACACCTGTGAGGCCCTCGATCCTGCCGCCTTGCAATCCATGATCTGCCAAAGTCAGGATGCAAGCTTCCTCCAAATTCCGAAGGTACCAATTGATATCGGTACGGAACTGCTCCAAATCAATAATCGGATATCCGACAATCTGCCCGGGGCCATGGTACGTGATGTCCCCTCCCCGATTGATGTGGAAATAATCGATGCCCCGAGAATCCATCTCTTCCTCACTGAGCAAAACGTGCGTCTTGTCACCACTTTTCCCCAAAGTGTAAACATGGGGGTGTTCTACAAAAAACAAATGGTTGACCGGCGAAATCTGATCCTTTTCGGGATTTCTTCTGTTTTCAGTTTTGATGGACACACCCTCTGCCAACACCGACTCTTGGAAATCCCAAGCTTCTTTGTACCGCATCAATCCCAAATCTCGGTAAACCACCGTTGGCAACTTGCTCATGCTTCCTGCGTTTCGGCCCAATTGATGTCGTTGCTGGTGACCGACTTCACCTCCGGAAATTGACGCTTTACGAGGACCTCTACCCCATGTTTCAGCGTGCGGGGAGCAAAAGGACAACCCAAGCAGGCTCCCGCCATCTTTACCTTGAGTACACCATCCGAATAGGAATCGAAGGTTATTTCCCCTCCGTCCTGCCATGTAGCCTGAGCCACCGGACCTTCGACCAACTCGCGCAAAGCCTCCTCAAATTCATCATTCAGCTTCGGCAATTCAGGTTGGGCAGAAGCATCGAATCCAAAAATCGGGGCTCCCTCCTCCAAATGACGCTTGATGACAATCCTGACCTCGGCACTGAGTTCATCCCATGAGGGCAATTCCTCCTTTTTGGTCACCGTGACGAAATTCTTGGCAATGAATACCCGCTCCACATAGTCGAAGCCAAACAACTTAGCCGCCAAAGGGCTTTGGTTATCACCCTTGTCACGGTCAAACGTGTAAGCCCCGGGGGTGAGCAAGAGCGAAGGGGTCTCGAACTTCATTGCCAATGGATTCGGGACCTTGACGGATTCAATGTTGATGTATTTGGGCATACTGCCAAGTTTGGGAGCACAAAGATAACGAAACCCAGTCAAGCGGGTAACTGCTCGCCTTTTTACCTGACAAATTGAACTTAAATCATTTTTTTGGAATCCAAATTTGCAATCCATCCGTATATGTGTAAAATTTACACAAAGAAACATCATGTCCACCCTGCTCAACGAAATCTACCGCCCCTCCCTGGGTCTGCTCACCGACCTGTACCAAATCACCATGGCTTACGGGTATTGGAAAAATCGCATGGCGGAGAGGGAAGCCGTTTTTCACCTTTTCTTCAGAAAAGCTCCTTTCCAAGGGAGCTATGCCATTGCTGCAGGATTGCAAGCGGCGGTGGATTTGATGGAGGGCCTCGGGTTTTCTCAGGAGGATCTTGCCTTTTTGGAAGGTATCAAGGGCAATGACGGCCAACGATTGTTTGAACCTGAATTCCTTGAATATTTAGGCGGAATGAAGTTTACTTGTGATGTGGATGCTGTTCCGGAAGGCACGGTGGTTTTCCCACATGAACCCTTGATCCGCATCAAAGGCCCCTTGATCCAAGGCCAGTTGTTGGAAACGGCTTTGCTGACCGTGGTGAATTTCCAAACCCTGATTGCGACCAAAGCAGCAAGGGTCGTAGAGGCAGCGGCGGGGGATGAAGTACTGGAATTCGGACTCAGAAGGGCTCAGGGAATAGACGGAGGAATCACGGCCAGCCGGGCAGCCTATGTGGGTGGAGCAGGTGCGACCTCCAATGTTTTGGCGGGAAGACTGTTTGGAATTCCAGTCAAGGGTACCCATGCGCATGCATGGGTGATGTCTTTCCCCAGCGAAATATCCGCCTTCGACGCCTACGCCGAAGCCATGCCCAACAATTGTGTTTTCTTGGTCGATACCTATGACACCTTGGAGGGTGTGAAGAATGCTGTTGAAATAGGTCGGAAATTAAAAGGGAAAGGCTTCAAGTTGGGTGGAATCAGACTCGACTCGGGTGACTTGGCTGAACTGAGCATCCAGGCCCGGAAAATCTTGGATGAAGCGGGATTTCCTGAAACCAAAATCGTGGCAAGCAACGATTTGGACGAATACAGCATCGCCGAACTCAAACAAAAAGGAGCCCAAATCTCGGTGTGGGGTGTAGGCACCAAATTGGCAACCGCTTATGACCAGCCCGCTCTAGGGGGCGTATACAAGCTGGGTGCCATCCGCAACGCCTCGGGAAAATGGGACTACAAAGTCAAATTATCCGAACAGCTCATCAAGGTCTCCAATCCCGGCCTCATCCAGGTCAAACGATTTTACCTCAAGGGAGTCCCTGTTGCCGACATGCTGTACAACGAGGAACAAGGAGCCGAAATCGACACCTTGATGGACCCCATGTTGCCCAACCACCCCCTGCAGCTCCCCCATCATGACAGCTTCGGAGACCTGTTGGCTCCTGTTTTCCGGTCGGGGATTCGCCTGCATGACCAGCCCAAGATTCATGACATCAGGGAACGTAGCATCCGCCAACGGTTGTCCCTTCCCGAGCAGGTAAGGCGAATTACCGATCCAAGTCCTTACCCAGTTGGTTTGGACAAAAACCTGCATGATTTGAAAGTATCCATCATCCAACGCATTCAACAAGCATGAACCCCAAACCTCTGCTTTTCTCTTCACAGAGCTACGCATACCTTCAAGCGCGTATCCTGCAACACCATCCTTTTGAAACCGGCAAGGTCGAAGTCAAACTCTTTCCCGACGGGGAACGATACCAACGGATTTGTTGCGACGTGATGGACCGGGATTGCATTTTGTTGGGTGGCACATGCAGCGATTCCGACACCCTTGAACTTTACGATCTGGCCTGTGCAATCGTGAAACACGGTGCCAAATCGCTTTGCCTGGTCGTACCCTATTATGGATACAGCACCATGGAGAGGGCTGTACATGACGGGGATGTCGTCACGGCCAAAACGCGGGCCAGATTGCTTTCTGCCATCCCCCAAGCGGCCCGTGGCAATCACATCGCCCTGATGGATTTGCATGCGGGAGGTGTGGCGCACTATTTCGAAGGCGGAATCGTCACCCACCACTTGTTTGCCAAAGAAGTCATCGTAGAGTCATGCCGAAGCATTGGAGGGAAGGATTTCGTCTTGGCAAGCACCGATGCCGGTCGGGCCAAGTGGGTTGAGTCTCTGGCAAACGAACTGAGGGTGGACGCCGCATTCGTATTCAAACGAAGGATTGACGGCAGCACCACCCAGCTAACCGCCATGAATGCCAAAGTGGAAGGCAAAAAGGTCATCATTTACGACGATATGATACGAACAGGCGGCTCCCTTTTGAATGCAGCCGAAGCGTACAAACAAGCCGGAGCTACCGAAATTTCCGCAATCGCCACCCACGGCGTGTTGCCCGGAGAGGCCCTGAAAAAACTGACGGACTCAGCCCTGTTCAAACACATCATGGTCACCGACACCCATCCTCGCGCTTTGGACCTCCAGGCACCCGGCTATGAGGTCATCTCTGTGGCTCGCATCCTTTCCAATTGGCTGGCCAAAAAATTTCAAATAAACTGATATACAATAGGTTTTGATGTTGACAACCTGCAACGAAACCCTAAATTCTTAATTGCGTATATTTTACACAAAGATGAGCTACACCTACGAACATCCCCGCCCTGCCCTTACTGTCGACTGCGTGGTTTTCGGTTGGGATGGTGCCGAACTCCAAGTGCTGTTGATCGAACGGGCAGAAGCACCCTTCATGGG
>Ga0068872_10000769_pt1 | contig 26698 bp, 27 predicted proteins | sample NOAtaG_7_FD_66441 | JGI IMG/M metagenome (GOLD analysis project Ga0068872, IMG submission 66441) | Freshwater lake microbial communities from Lake Erie, under a cyanobacterial bloom - NOAA_Erie_Diel1S_2200h metaG | ecosystem: Environmental > Aquatic > Freshwater > Lake | place: USA: Ohio, Lake...
AGCATCTGGAAAATCTACTTTAATTTTTGATCAAGATTCCCAAACAAAATTTCAAACTTCACCAAATGATGATGTTTTAGCGATGAAACCTAATGGTATTTTTGATAAATCTTTAAAAGATTTAAAGTTAGCAATTAATGAAATGAATAAAAATATGGTTTTAATTGGAAAAGGACTAAATGAAAATAAAAATATAAACACATCGTCTGTCAATATCTCAAATGCAACACAAAACACCAAAGAATATTTATTTGAAAATACTAGAGATCCTATTTTTGCGGATAGAACAAATTGGTGGAATCTTTCACAAAGGACTAGATCGACTATCTAAATATTAATATGGCTAGTGCAAACGGAATTAATAATGCTTTTTCTAGAAATAAATTTTTTTCTGCTCAAGAAGGAAAACTGAACGTTTTGGGTTTAGATAATCTTGGACAGCCATACACTAAATTAGTACCAAAAGGTTCTGGAATAGTTAATGTATTGGAAAAAATGTATTGGAAAAATCCTGGTAGTAATAAAGAAGTTCCTAGTGTTTGGGTTACGGAGAGAGAGTTGTTATATGGAACTTGGACAACAAATTTATTACAAGTTTGGAAGCAAGGACAAAATTTAATTGGTGGTGGAAGCGTTGATTCTTATCTTCAGTTATATTCTGCTGAAAAAACAGGATTTGCTTATAATTTACCATACCTAAAAGGAACTGGTGACAATCTAAGAAGTGTTCAAAATCAATGGGTGAAAGCTTCTGGGGTTGGTGATTTATTAAAGAGCGTTGCTGGTACTTCTGGTGGCCTTGGAGATATTGGAGCGGCAGCAGCAGGTGCTGTTGTTGGTGCAGTTTCACCTGGTGTAGGAATGGAAGAAACAAAACAGTTTGGTAATACAACACCATTTTCTTTAAATGTTACTTTTCCTTTATATAACACAATATCTTTAGAATCTGCTTTCGATCATTATTGTTTTGTTCAACTAATAACTTTCCAAAATTTAAAAATTAGAACATCTTTGTTGACATTTATTCCACCAAAAATTTACACAGTTGATACTTTTTCTCTTGGTGGTGTTTATATGGCAGCAGCTTATATCAGTGATCTAAAAATAGACAGCATTGGAACTACTCGCAGAATGACAGATTTTTCAACATTTGGTCCTACCGAAATACTAATACCAGAAGCATATAAGATATCTATAACGTTTACGGATTTGGTTTCTCCGAGTGCAAACATTTTTGCTGGAGCTTTAGGTGGATCAAAAATAGAAGTGACAAATATTGATCCAACAATTCAAGCACAAATAAACCAAGCTAGAGACGCCGCTAGAGATACGATAGAAGATTTTGCTAATGATGAAGAAACCTAAAATTAAAAATGAAAAAGCAAATAGATTATCCAGATTTACCTAAACTTTCAGTTTATAGATATGAAAATTTTTTCAATATTTATGAAGATGATAATGGATATAAATTTTATAACTTATTAAAATCCATATCAGTTTTTCCAGCAGAAAACAGTTCTGTTGAAGAAGAATACTATACTAAACCAAATGATACTTGGGTTTATATATCTTATAAGTTTTATAATACTATTGATCTTTGGTGGTTAGTTTGCGAATATAACCAAATTAAAGATGCTACAAAAAAACCTCAAAATGGAACTAAATTAAAAATTTTAAAAAGAGAATTTGTTTGGCCTATAATATCAGAATTAAACAGACAAATTAAGCAATAATAATTCATTTAAATCAAAATAAAATCTTGCATATATTTTTCTTTTAGACTTATTACCAACAGTATACGAATATATCTTATTATTTATTTTAAAAATAAAATGTTTTGTCATCAATTTTTCAAAAAATAAAATTTCAAAATCTACGTCCGAATTGTTTTTAAAATATTCAATTAAATCTTTTTCAGAAATTTCTTTTAATAAATCTAAGTTTTCTAATATTTTTAATTTATCTTGGATTTTTTTCCAAAGTCCTTTTTTATCATAAACATCTAAAAAATAAATAGGCCATTTGCTATTATAATTAGCAGTTCGATCATTTTTTCCTAAAATGATATCAAATTCTTCATTCATTGAAAATGATTTTTTCATTTTTCTTATAAGTATTTATTAATCATGGGAAGAAAGAAGAAGACAGATAATCCTTTAGTAGATGTCGATAATATAACACCAGAAGATGTTTTAGTTGATGCTTCCTTTTATAAAGGAAATGAAAATCTTTTAAGAGGAAATTCTCAGTTCAAATGGACTGATGAGATGATTGATGAATTAAAATTATGCAATAAAAGTATTTTACATTTTGCAGAAAATTATTTTTATATTACGACACTTGATGAAGGAAAAAAGAAAATAGAATTATACAAATATCAAAAACGTCTTTTAAAAGCATTTAAAGGTAATCGTTTTAATGTTGTTTTGTCATCTCGTCAATCTGGAAAAACCACAACAATAACAATATATGCTCTTTGGATTGTTTGTTTTCAAAGCGATAAGAGAATTACTATTGTAGCCAACAAAGAATCAACAGCAAAAGAAATATTTGCTCGTATCAAAATGGCATTTGAGCAATTACCAATTTGGATGAAACCAAGTGTTAAATCTTGGAGAAAGGATGGATTTCTTTTGGCCAATGATTCAGCAATTACTATTAGCACAACATCAAGTGCTGGTCCTCGCGGATCAACCAGTAATCTTTTGATTATTGATGAAATGGCTCACTGTCCAAACGAATTAATGAAAGAACTTTGGAAATCTGCGATTCCAATTATTTCATCTTCTAAAAAATCTCAAATTGTTGTTATTAGTACTCCAAACGGTACAGATAATAAATTTTACGATTTATATAAAGAATCACAAAAAGATAAAGCAGAATGGCACTGTGAAGTTGTAAATTGGTTTGATGTGCCTGGACGAGATGAAGAATGGAAAGTTCAAACTATTGCTGCTATGGGTTCAAAAGAAGATTTTGATCAAGAGTTTGGGAATGTCTTCCATGAACCAGGTAAAACTGCAATTGATCCCGAACTTTTAGCAGAATTAAAAAGTCAATGCAAAGAACCAATTTTAGTCATGGACAACGGAGCTTATAAAATTTTTGAGGAACCAAACCCACAAAGTTTTTATGCTATAGGTGTTGACGTTGGAGAAGGTATTGGAAGATCAAATACCGTAGCTCAAATTTTAGATGTTTCTGATTTAACTAATATTAAACAAGTGGCAATTTATTCTAGCAATCAAATGAGTCCATTTCATTTTGGTACTCGTTTAATGGGAGTTTTAGAAGATTGGGGGCGTCCACCAATACTTGTAGAAAATAACAATAATGGACAGCAGGTTTTGGATGTTTTGTGTCACACTCATAACTATGAATCGGTTGTTTCTTATAAATTTGAAGGGTTTAGTCAACATTATAATAATGAAAATCGATTTGGTATTCACAACCACACTAATACTAGATATAAAGGAATAACAAATTTTAGATATTGGGCAAATAGTTTAAAGGCTGTTAAATTGTTTGATTTAGATACTCTTTTAGAATTAGAAACTTTTGTTCGTCTTCCAAATTATACTTTTAGTAAAAGAAAAGATGATGACTTGGATGATAGAGTATTAGCTTTAGTGTGGGGATTATTTATATTAGATCCATCAATAGCAGTAAAATATTATCAAATAATAGATACAGACGATCAAGGAAGACCTTTAAAAATACAACCAATTGTTGATAATAGGGAATTAATTAAAAAAAGTCCATTATGTAGCGGAAAAGCTTCTACATTTAAAAAATCTATAAACCCAAATGCTTCGTTTTCTTTTGTTGGAAAAATTGAAGAAAATAAAGTAATGGGATTAGACGAAGAAGCTGCTTCCCTTCAACAATGGCTTTTAAATTGGAATAATCCACCACCAAAATCAACAGAAACTGACAATTCGGATAAGTTATATAATAAGGATAACTACCAACCAGTGATATTATTTTAATATGCAACAACCACCACTAAATAGATCTCGTAACGATAAATTTGTTTTAGTTTTAGATATACCAAAAGCACTAAAAAACAAATATGATTCTACAACAGGAGATTTTTTTGAAATTGATTCTTTACAAATGGCTGTATATGGATCTCCTGTTCCACAAATAACTGTTCCCGCTATTAGTGTTCCGTATGCAGGTCAAGTTTACAAAGCAACATCTGCTTCAAGACCTGAATACAACCCCTTAACAATTAAATTTTTAGTTGATAATGGTTATAAAAATTATTGGCTTTTGTGGAATTGGTTAAACTTGTTAAACGATGCTAAAACATCAAAAAGTGAACAAAATACAGTACCAGACTTTTCGGTTAACGATTCTAAAAGAGATATAAGAATTATTAATCCTATGTCTGATTACGTATCTCGTTTTGCAATTTATGGTATGGATGAATACAACAACAAATTAATTTCTTTTGAATATACACATGCTTTTCCTACTAATTTAAGTGAATTAAATTTTTCAAATCAAGATCCGTCTGAAATTAACTGTAATATCACTTTTGCTTTTAATCAATTACACGTTGAATTGGTTAAAAATGTAAACGATACAAATTGCTAATATGGCTACTCCAAAAAGAAAAGGATTTGTTCAACAAATTCGTGACCAAAAATTTTATATAGAAGTTTGTTTTTATAATCAAATTGAAGGACAGGAACCAATAAGCATTCCATTTTTTTATATTGATTCTTTAAAAATAGTTGAAAGTTTACAACATTGGGCAACTACTGCTGAACTAACATTAAATACGGATTTTGAAATTTTTGCTAGAGGTACAACACAAAAAGTAGTAACTGATAATGGAAAAATTGATAAAATTGCTGCTCCTTATATTGATAGAACAGATGGTAGAAATAGAATTAGCGTAAGAATTTATCCCATTTCACCAAATAATGATGAAAATGTTTTTCCAAAATATAGATGGGAAATGTCTTTTGATTTTGTGGTGGTCGATGTTGAAGATTTACCAACTCAAAACAGTCAAAGAAAAAAAAGAAAATATATACTGGTTGATGAAAGATATCAAATATTAAAAGAAAGAAATATTGAATGGTCTACTAGAATAATGGCGGCGGCGACATATTCTAAGTTACCTTACGAATTAACAGACGAAGAATCTTCAATGAATCCTAATGATGTTTTGCGAGAAATTATAAATTTAGCAGCATCAAACCCTGATCCATCAGTTGGTATTAATGATCCAATTAAAGTCGGTTATTCTGAAGAAGGTAGTATTGATAAACCAACAATTCCTTTAAACAATTTTAATTCAGATTTGTGGGATATTGGAAGTGTTAGTAATAAATTGCAAGCAAACAATGTTGCAAAAACTTTTGCTTTAGATGATCTTGAGTCAATTTTACCTTTTTGTACTGGAACAGATGGATATCCTGTAATTTTAGATTTTGGTAGATCTTCCGTAGATAAAGCATGGCATTTAATATCTTTAAAAAAATTATTTCAAATGTCTAATGAAGAACAAGTAGAAAGGTTATTAATTGAAGATGGTTTGTCGCCTAGTGATAGTGAACCTTATGTTGCTAGAGCAGATGCTTCAGAATCAAACAACGTTAAAAATTTTACTTCTGGTTTAGCATCTCGAATTAGCAAATATAAATTTTCTCCGATGGTTGCTACTGATGATAATAAAATTTTAAATAAAGCAGTTCATTTTTATAATCATACTACGGGAGAATTTTCGATACTGATGGAACAAAATACTGCTAAAAGCGTTTTAGAAGGATTTAAAGAAATTGCTCAAAATGGACTTTATAGTTTTAAAAATGGATACAGTCCTCAAATCATTTCAAACTTAAATCAAACTAAAGCAAAGGGATTGATGACTACAAACGAATTAAGTCTTTCGGGTCCGTTCATACCAGAAAATAGTGCTCGAAATGAGATGCTGTTGGATTTTTTATTTTTGTCACAATCGGTAACCTTTCAAGCTTTGGGTTTAACTTTAAGAGCGCCTGGTAAATTTATATTCATCGATAGAATTGCATCAGCAGATAGTAATCCTTTTGATGATAGATTTTTAGGGCAGTGGTTAATGACTAAAGTATCTCATCTTTTTACACAAGAAACATATGTAAATGAAGTTGTTGCTGTAAAGGTAGATAGTTTTGGTAAGTTGTTTCCAGAAGAAGATAATAAATTTTAAATATGAATAAAGAAAATTTAAAACAAATGATGCAAAAAAATCAAATTCAAAGACTCGCATCGTCAAACAAAAACAAATTTCCAACTCTTCCACAAATGGCAAAAAATTTAGGAAGAGATGTGGTTAAAAACATTCAAAGCATATCTCAAGGAAATTCAATAAATGCTTCTTCAAAAGAAGTACAAAAAAGAAAATCTATCTGTCAAGGTTGCGAGTATTATAACTCGTTTCAAGATCGTTGTGTTAAATGTGGATGTTTTTTAGCAGTTAAAACCTATTTAAAGGCATCAAACTGTCCGATTAATAAGTGGTAAATAATACCTTTCAATAATTAATTTTGCATGATAGTCTATTATTTTTCTTTCATATTCAGATTTTTCATTTAATCTACCCCATTTTAAATTATAATCAGCAGATTCTTTAATAATTTTATTATTAATTTTTTCTGTTTCATTGGCATCAAAAATTTCTTCTCTTTCTATAAAGACACACAAACCTTTCATTTCGTTTTTAAGCCAAAAAAGTTCATCTTTAGGATATTCTGAATATCGAATATCTGGAATAATATTAACGCAATTTTCTTTTAATTCAAATTTTTCAATAAAATATCTACCGTTTGTTTTTTGTCTCATTAATTTACCATACTCTACCAATAATGGTCGAACGGATTCTTTTTCTTGATTATTTTCTGTAAAAGAATCAAATTCAATTTTTTCAAAAAGTATTTTTTGTAAATCTTGTTTAACAATATCTCCAGCAATAGATTTTCTCATGGCTGGTAAGTTTAATTTCTGAAATTCTCTAATTAATCCTCTACATAACGTATCTTTTCCGCATCTGGCAGCACCAGAAATGCCTATAATTGGATAATTCATACTAAATATATAGTATACATTTAAAAATAAAATTATCAAGAAAAAATAAGTTATCTGAGTAAGTTTTTATATGGCAACCAATTCAAACACTAATTCTTTATTTCAGGGGGTTAGTCCAGCAACCGCCGATCAAATCGCTAATGGTTATAATCCATTTTCATCGAGTTCAACTTCTGGAAGAACTACAGTCGGCCAAACAAATGCTCCAACTGGTATTACTGTTGGTGGAGGAACTAGTAATGTTTTTCAAACATTAGCTTCTAGTGTTCCTGCTGTGCAAAAAGCTGCCACAGCAGCAGGAGCAGCATCTAAACGAATAACAACACAAGCAGCTTCAAATCAAGTAAGATTTGGAACTCCTACAGGAAGATCACCTTCTATGTTAAGTGGTGAATATAGTGAACCAACATCACAAGAAATTAAAGAACTTGAGAAAAAAACAAATCTAACATTATATCCTTATATTTTTGGTGGAGAATTAGCAAAAATTAAACATCAATTCAGCGATTTGAATGTTAATAAATATTATCTTTTATTATCACTTTTAGTTTATGGGTTTGATAATGAAACTTTAAGGTCTGCTACACAAGGACAAGATGCTTATATTATAGATGAGGCATTTATTGCAGATTTTTTAAATCTTCCTAAACAACCAGGTTTATTAGAAGCATTACAAAAAACCCCTGCTTGGCAAAAAGGTTGCTTTGATGATATTGGTAAACTTGGTGTTACCGAAGTTAATGCAGATCGAATGGAAAACAATCCTATTACTGGTCCAGAAAAAACTACACCAAGTTTAGTAGAAAAGCTCTTAAACAAAATTCATCCTGATACTGTCAATAATATTGAAAAGTTTTGTAATGTTATACGCACTCGTTCTTATCTTTCTATGCCAAAAGGAGCATTTGGTTCTATTTCAAGAATAGTTGCAGGAATTAATGGTGTTATTGGTGCTTTCCAAAGTATTATCAACGACATTTACAACGGAGTTATTCTTTATATTCAAAAAATTTATGCTTGGATTAATGGTATTATAGTTCAAATACAAAGAAAATTGTTAGAAGTTATTGAAGAAATAATACCATTAGATTTGTTATGTTTAATATTAGACACATTGCAAGTATTGCTAGATGATATTAACTTTTTTACATCACTGTTTAACATGTCAGGGTCTTTCACTAATATTTTAAATAGTGTTCAGAATTTCGTTAATATTGCATCAAATTTTGTTACAAACCCATTTACAACAGCTATGGCATATTTGCCACCAGAAGTTCAACAAATTGTTGACACCGTAAATCAAATTGGTACGGATCCTGGTGGGTTTTTAGCTGATCAACTTTCTAACTATGGTTATGCTTGGGTTGCCACGGCACTTCAAGGAAATTTGATAGGTGCTTTAGTAAATAAGTTTGGACCTGGTTATGCAGCAATTACTCCATTAGGCAACATTCTTTCAAAAGCTGGTGAAATATATCAAAGATATGGTGGGTCATTTCCTCCTATTGCAGCCTCACTTGGACCAAATGTTTATAATAGTAATAGAGAAGATATTTATGGACATCCACTAGATCCATCATTCATTTATAAAAATGTCCAAGAAAACTTTAGATCAATTAGTCCATCAATAGGACAAATTGGAGAAGGTGTTAGAAAAATTCCTGCTGATGTAAATTCATTTATTACTAGTTTAAATCCTTTTGATGGAAAATGAAAAAAGTTTCTGGTAATCATTTAGGAATTGTAGTTAATACAGCCGACCCTGAAAATAGAGGAAGGGTTCAAGTTTTTGTTCCACACATTTCCACAACTTTATATTCTGGTTGGAATGAAAACTTAAAAGATATAAAATTTAAAACATTTACATCTGATGTTTTTACTGACGAAATAAAACAAAGATTGTGGTCTTTGTTACCTTGGGCAGAAGCTGCGGTTCCGTGTTGGGGTGGTGGTACTGGTGCTCCAATTGATGAAAGTACAGGGTTACCAATGCCAATACCAACGGATCAAGCTTTTGCTTCTCAAGGACCTTCTGGTACGATTAGATATAAATCAGGCATATCTGGTGATGGTTTACAGGGATTTGTTAAAGAAAGAACTGCCGCTTTTTTTGGACAGTTTCCAAACGCAACTATAACGAGTACAACTGGTGGTAGGCATTCTGCTGGAAGTCTTCATTATTCTGGAAGAGCGATTGATATTAGAACTTATGATCAAAATCCAGAAACAATTCGTCAGATGGTAAATTGGTGGGGTACAGTTGGTGGTGCAACAGAAATAGGATATGAAGTAAACAGTAGCAGTCCTCACTTACATATTGGTTTTAGAACAGATGGTAGAAGAACCGCTTTTAATGTTGGAAGCACTCCTTCGTGGTGGTCTGGATTTGCATCATCTTTTAGAAATGGAAGTTTACCACAATCTCCGACAAATCCTGGTACATCACAAGCTATTGCTACTGCAACTGTTGATCCAAGAAAAGTTCCAGCAAAAGATGGGCTGAATAATAAAAAAGGAGAAAGAGAAGGTTCACAAACAGGACCTTCGCAAGTTTCGGGAACTGGTTTTAGTCAAAATTTTTTAAATGCTGTAAAAGATTGGGAAGCTGGTACTGATAGAAAATGGTTTAATCCTACTGCAATAAATGATGGTGGAATTTATACGATAGGTTATGGAACAGAATCTAGACCAGGTGCAACAATTACCGAAGCTGAAGCATCCAGAGCATTGATTGCTGATTTAAGCAAAAGAGCTATTGTGGTAAATAATGCATTAAATAATCGAGGGATTACGCTAACACAAAGTCAAAAAGAATCATTAATATCTTATACATTTAATCGAGGTCCTGGTGGACTTAATCAACTTTTAAATAACTCTGGTAAAACTTGGGATTCTATAGGACCAAACATGTTAAAATATTGGGGAACAAATCAAGGTGCTAGAGACGGTCTTCTTAAAAGAAGAGCGGCTGAACTAGCATATGCCAATAATGATGGTTCTGGTGGTGGTTCAGTAGAAGGAGATGGTTCAAATATTTTTAGAACGACAAATGCTGGACAAAATGCATACCCTCCAATTAATAGCCCAAGAGCAGGAGGACCGATGGGTTTTTATTCTACACCAGCAGTTGGTGCTAAAGTTTGGGTATTTTTTGAAGCAGAAAACCCACAAAGACCAGTATTTTTTGCAAATGCTTACGAACCTTCAAATATAATCTAACCTTGTATATTTGAATGATTTAATAAATATTGATAATGGCTACTTTTTCTTATAATCCTACAAAATTAAACGAAAACGAATCCAAACAATACAGTGTAATTGGCGGCGAGGCGGGTTCTATTTCAATGGGACAACATGTAGTAAAAGATCCTTATGGTTCTTTTATTTCAGAAGATAGATCCCATATGATTTTATCTGATAAATTTGGTAGCTTAATACAATTTATTGGTGGAAAAGTAGTATTTAAAACAGCATCAGACTTATGCATGTTTACAAATCAAAACATGTTTATGTCAGTTACGGGTGATGTTCAATCAAGTATTGGTGGTAGTAAACATGATTTTGTTGAGGGTGATGTTACAGCACAAGCAGGTAATGACAAACAAAGAGCCGCTGCTGAAAAACTTCAAGGGTTAACAAGCCAAATAGATAAAGAAAAATTAGATACTATTAAATCTACTGAAGGACAAGAAATGGATTGTCCAGTTTGTTCTCAAAAACATTTGTCGGAAAGAGGTTCTGCTTTAGTTGGAAAAATTTTTAAAACTTTAAGAAAGTTTTTACCAAACATGGCATATCCTTTGGATGTAGTTCAAAAAATTATAAATTTTTTAGTTGTTCCTTTTTTAAATGCTTCAACAACTAATTTATCATTAACTGGTGGTAAGGGTTGTGGTAGTCCTGGTTGCAAAAACGGAAGAGTAAAATCACCAGCAACCGCTATTCAAGAAGGAAATAGTAAAGCAGCAGATGCGTATGAATCAAGAAAACTTCAAATCGCAAGCGCACAAACAGAAATGGGAAAGGGTGGTGCAAAAGTAGTTAGAGAAGGTGGTGATGTCGTATGGCAAATTGGTTTAGCTAAAAACGATGCACCAACTGTAACATTAAAAGATCCGGTTCCAACAGCATTATATTTACAAAATGCAAAAACACCGGGTGAATATTTTGCTCTTGGTGCAAAAGGAACAACCAAACAAGCTATACATTCTGATCCGTTAATTAATCCTGGTAGTTTATTGCTTGATGTTGCAAATAAATTTGAAGTTTCCGCAGGATCGCCTGGTGTTGATTTAAAAACTTCTGGTAAAGCTTCTTTTTCTGGAGCAGTGACTAACGTTGTTGCCAACCAAGGTGAATTGACACTAACATCGAGTAACAAAACAACATTAAAAGGCAAAAATATTTTAATTGATGCTAAAGACAGATCAGGTGACACTGGAGTTAAAATTGAATCAGATAATACTTTTATAAATGGAAAATTAAGCGTTAGTGGTGATTTAGCATTAAAGGGTTCTTTAATGATGGATGGTGGGTTGTATGTGACACATCTTACATGTCCATCTGAAAGAATTCAAACATCTCCCAGTGGTGGGGCACATTATGTTCATTCAAACGCAACGTGGAATGATTTTTCTCCATCAAAAGCAACTAAATTGGATATATTTGATAAACTTTTTAAAAAAGCAACCCGTGATGTTTATAATGTTTTAACTTCAAATATTTTAAGTTTTGCCGAAATCCAAACTTTAATAGAAGAGACTTATTCTAGCATTATGATAGAGCTTCCTTTGGATAATACTGGTCTACCAACTGGAATCGGACTTACTGGCTGGTATCCATATGGGACAGAACCCTTAATGGTTATTGTTCCAGGTGTTATGTCTGGTACTAGTGCTGCTGTTGGCTATGTTATTCCTGGACAAATAACACCTGTGTTTAATTTTACACATAATCATAATAGTCCAGGTCAAAATCACTCACACGACACGACTGTACCTGCTTTTAATGGTTATACTGGTTCAGCAGCAGCCAGAGCAGCTAGACCAGATCCAACTCATGTACCAACACCTGCACCTGCTAGAGGTATGGGTGAGTCACCTGGACATAAAACGATGGGTGATATTTCTTCTTGTGGTGGTGGAGGTGGAGCATTTGCTGGAAGTGGTGGTGGTGGTAGTGCTTCTCCTAGTAGAGTTGATACGTCCCTTGGCAGAAGAAATCAAAAATATAATATCAATACAAACGATGCTTTTAACAATCAAAATTATGTGGATATAACACCACAAACTGGAAACTACTCATTTAACCCAGACGGTAGTTTAAATCCACCACCAGACTTTAACGGATTAGGAAATTGTTAATTAACAGTAATACTGGAAACAGGTGCGGTATTTGTTGTAATTTGTGTTCTGGCTTGTTGTAAAAACATGTTAGCCATCGCGTTAACAACATTAGCACTATTAGCGGTAAATAAAGTATTATATGATAACGCTGCATTTCTTGGATCTATTGATAAATTTTTAATAATATAATCATAATGATCCTTTTGTGATTTTTCTGTAGCCATTATTTTTTTGTAATCGAAAGTTTGTTCAGAAAAACCTTTCATAATACCAACATTACCAAATGGCATATTATTATATACATCTATATTTTTAACATTTAAATTTTTTGCTACTTTTAACATTACATCATCATAATATTTCAAATAGATTCTTTGTGTTGAAACATTTGATGCATTTCTTAAGTCTAATACAACAAAATAATTTCTTGTCATTTTATAAAATGATAAACTTACTTTCCATTGTGGGTTTGAAAGAAACCACTTGCTAATAAAATCTGTAAATTGAGTGGCGTGTTTTTCTTTTTCAGTTTGTACAAACGTGGATACAAAGTCTTTAACGTCTTCGGGTGTAAATCTTTTTAAAAGATCGTCTATGTTCCATGCACTGGGAGGAACTGTTAAAGCACCAAATTTATATTCTTTTCTTCCAGATAAATCTAGCGATAATTCAACATTTTGTGTAGTTCCTTTTCTGACAGGCATACCCTCTGAATCACAAACGACATTATTGATTACCTGTACACCACCAGCTTGACGTACTTCGGTTTGAGTAATAACTCTTGGAAGAAAATGAAGCCATGTTGCAGACAAGGTTAAGCCTAAAGATACTCTAGGATCACCAACCTCTAATAAACCAATAAAATTTGTGAATGGTGTTAAATCGAATTCTGGTGGTTCTACAATCACAGGATCGACAGTTTCATCATTTGCAACTTTTAAAATGTCACAAAGGAATGGGAGAATGTTATAATTTGGGTTTAAAAAATTAGCGGAACCCGTTGGGAAATTTGAAGGATTCCACAACGGACTTTTACATAAAATATCTTTATCTAATTCAATCATAATTAATCATCAAGAAAATTTTCTTGTTGTTGTTTAATAAAAACTATTTTTAAAAATTCCATAATGGCATCTCTATCTCTTGCCTTATTAAAACTCTGTAAAATAACTCTTTCTCCTTCTAAATTATATCCAAACAAAAGAAAAGAATCTAAATATTCTGTAACAATCGATTTTAATAAAGACAAATCTCGCATTGCAATTTGTTGAGATTGTTTATTTTCTTTTAACCACTTATCTAGACTTTTTTGAAGTTCTAAATTATTGATAGCATCAAAAACTTTTTTTTGTAAGTCATCAGTTTGTTTTTGAGTCATTTTTTTTTCTACTACATTTTCAAAAGAAGAAAGCGAAGGACTGTTTGTATTTTGTAAATTTTTCTTCTTGGAGTACGCCATATTATTACTTATTATACGTATTTGATTTATTATTGATGCTAAATTTGACTAGATATTCAATAACCGTTTCGATTGAACTGGTTTTAAGTTTAAAATTTTCAGGTATAAATTGTCCTCCATCATGGATTTCAAAATATTCTTCACCAAAATAGTTGTGATTATTAAAACACGTTATAAACACCGAAGAAACTTTAGGGTCTACTACTACAGTCCAAGATCGGGCATCTGAATTGGAATAGTCTGTATACAGTTTATCTGTTACATACCCGCTGTCACGCAATCTTTTAATGAAATAACTAACTGTTGTGATTTTGTTTCTAGACATATATTATAATTTATTTTCACACAGTTATTTAACAAGGGCAGAAATTATATATTTTAATTCTGTATTTTGTTCGTCTTTAATTTGAAATATAAAGACTTTGTATTCGTTATTTATTTTTACTGTAATGTTATTTTTGAATGTTGCTAAACTTTTAAAAATTTCAATTTTTATTGAAAGTGGAGTTGATATAGCATCACCATTAAATTGATTCGACACTAGCATTGAGACGTTATCAATGTTTTGTAGCGTTTTATCATCAATCTCAGCATACACCTGATCTTCTTTAGTATAAAAATATATCTTATTAACTTCATTTACGAACGAATAAGCTGACATAATTTGTCTAATCTTTTGCGCCGAAATTTCAAAAATTGTGTTAAACTTTAATTTAGCAATTGTTTCAATATTAATTGTCGATTCTTTAATAATGTTGTCATCAACTAAATGATATTTAAAATGTGTATTTTCTTTCGTGACTTCGTTTGAAGACTTACAAGTTAAGTGATTGTTTTTGTGTATAAGTTCAAAACTACCACCTTCTCCCAAACACTCTAAACCTGTTAAAAACTTTTTGATGTTTATCAAATTTAACTTCAAGTCTTGAATTTCTATAGGCAATTTTGTTTTTGCGTATAGAATAACGCTGTTATCTATAGATGAACAAACAGTATAAATGCTGTCTTTATTAGTTTTTAAAACACAGCTTTCAGTTAACCTATTAACTGGGAATAAAATTTTTTCTAAAGCTGATTTTGGAATTGGAATATGTCTTTCATTACTCATTTTTATACTTTTCTTCAAGTAATTTTAGCATATTCTCTAATGTTTTGCTAATACTTTTTAAATGCTTTTCAATGTTTTTATCGAAATTTACTACTGATTGGTTATCAGTAGTTTTTTTAATGATATTAGCTTCTAACTGTACTGGTTTTTGTGGTTGCGCTGGTTGTGGGGGTTGTGGGACGTTTGGTAATATTTGTGGCATTACCTGTGGTGCATCTGGAACCATTCTCCTAATAATATCCTCTGATGGTGGAGCAGCAAAACCAGAAGGAACTTGTGAGAATTTATTTTGAGTTCGAAAATTTGGATCTTGAACTGAATTTATAAACTCTTGGATGTTAATTTTATTAGCTGGTAGTGAGCTTCGCTCAACGGTTAGCTGGTCAACTTTTTTAAGTTGAGAGCTAACCATTGCTGCGAGTTTAGCAGCTTCTAAAGCTTCTAATCTTGGATCCATCTTACAGGTCTTTTAAGATCTCTTGCATTTTTCTATCTTGCTCAGATAGCTCGTCTTCTGACTTGACTGTTTCAGTAGTCTCCGATTCAACTACATCAACTTTGAAGTCATCTTCGTGGTGTTCTGTTTTTTGAACTTCTTCTTTACCGAGAAAGTGGAAATCCAAAATTTCCTTGATTTCATCATAGGTTTTTCTTTGGAAGATTGTATCCAAACTTTTAATTGAAGAGTATACCTCATCGGTATTCTCAAGACCTTCAATTTGTGAAGGTGACACAAATTTAGAACTTGTGTAATTTGGATAACCAGCAGCATTTTTTTCTACTTTAATTCTAAGATTGCATCCTTTTTCGGACAAATCGAAAATTCTAAAACCAAATTCTGCTGCATCGTCTCCATCAATAGCAGATTGAATGACTTTCTGTAATTGTGCTCCTGCATTGAGGATTTTAACTTGTCCTTCGTTTGAAGGATTTGAAGGATCACTGATTACATATACATTATAAAGCCACTTTTCTGCTTTTTTCAATGGTTTAACTTGGTCGATAAACGTTTGATTTTTGGTAGCCCACATTTTTGCACGATATTCATCGATTGGACACTTTTCACCATAAGTGTTTGGACAAAGAACTGAAACCTTTTTACCAGTTTGAATGCTATCAAAAATGTGTTGGTAATAATGGAATCTTGTTTTTTTACCATCTTCCAAATTAGGAAGAAGACGAACCAAATATGTCTTATCTGGTTCAAATTTCATGAAATCTTTGAAACCTGAATCAGTATTGGTTTTTGTGGTAAGTGCTTCCTTGAGGGAATCGAATAGGCTTTCGTTGTATTTGTTATTCATAATTTATATCTTTTATCTTAGCATGTTTTATTTAAGTGTCAAACTATTTTTGACAAAATTTTTGACTTTAGCGGTTGCTGTTTTTGTTAATTGTTGTGTTTTAGGGGATTGTTGATATCTTGTTTTAAAAGCTACCAAATTTTCGTAAAGATTATTGGCAAAAAGATATATTTCATCTTTTGGAATTTTATCTAAAACTCTAATAAAGTCTCCAAGCTCCATAAGGCTATAAGGATTGATTCGATGTTCTCTATAGTGATTCAACCAAGAATACATGTAGCCAGTTTTATGATAGATATAATCTTCAATAAAAATTTTATGTTCTAAACAAAACATTCCAACAAACCTTAAACTGTTTTTTATTTCATCTAATTGTTTTTCAGGATCTCTGTCTTCTTTTTGTTTTTGAAAAAGCGCATAGGTTTTTAAAGCACTTCTTGTTGTAAAATAATTTAAAGTGGGATATTTTTCATTGGGATGAAGTTCATTGAATGCCAAAAAATAATCATTCCAATTAATATGATTGTATCTTTTTAAGAAAGTTTCAATTTTATGAAGAAACGCAACCGTATTGGGATCAATGTCAGAAAAATTTTTTCTTAATTGATAAGGTTGTCCCTTTCTTAAGTGTTTGATATAAAAATTGTAAATTTGTTTTTGTGAATCGTTAAGAGTCATCTTTTTTTATTAAATTTTGACCTAAACATTTTTTTATAAACGTTTGGTGTTGAACTTAAATAGGTTCTAATAATTGATTGGAGGTTTGATTCTCCCAATAAAGCAAAATAAATTTTTTGCGTTTTTTTATCATCTACCAAAAATTTTAAAAAATTTAAATAATTCATTTTTTTGTTTTTACAAATACAAACAAATGCTCCGAATTTCATTGTAATTTGTTCAAATTCTTCGACATCTAAAGCATTGGATGGGTTTGATACTTCTTCTAGTTGTTGTGTTGATGTTATAATCATAGCGGATTTAATTTTTTTGTCAACTCCATAAATAATGGAGTAATTTTGCCACCTGCGGATAATGTTGTCCCGTTACCATCGCAATATTTTTGTGCAAATTTTAAAAGATTAATCATTTCTTTTTGTTTTGGTTGACGAATACTAACATTTTCTGTTTGGGTATTAATATAAAATAATAATTCGGGTTTGTGTTTTTTGATTAAACTATCAACAACAATACTGTTGAATTTATTCGTCATAGCTGCTAACACTTTTTTAGGTTGTCCTTCTATCAAAATTTGACCAACATAACATTTTGTCTCTGATAATTTTTTTTCAGCTTCTTTTTTTACACTTTGAATTAATTCTTTTTGAGAATCTGTAAATGGTTTAAATCCGTTTTTGTACGTATTAATAAACCTTGAGAAATCATTTTTAAATTGAGTCCAAAAAATAATGTTTAAATCATAAGATTCGTTAAAATTAAAATTACCAGATTCATAATCATTAGCCAACAGTATTAATTTTTTTTGGTCATTGCTCAATTCTACATTTTTTTGAAAAAGTTTTCTAATAAACATAGAACCAGAATCATAATCTGAATAAACAATTTTTGATTTTTTAAATTGATCTACGTATTTTTTTGAATCAATGTGGTGGTCTATAATAACAACATTTTCTTGATCCATGTTGGGAATAAAATCTTCTCTTAAATATAAATTTAATAAAATTGTTTTTGGTGGATTGATAGTTTTATTGATAAAATCTTTAACTGGGTTTATATCTAAATTAGATATTTCTTGATATGTGATTGTATCGTTAGGATGCGACCATAAAAAGGTTAATAAACTAATTGCGCCATCGAGATCTTTATGAGTAAAGACTTGATACACTTTGTTTTGCATAAGGATATTTATGCACTATTGATTATTTTTCATCACTTTCACTTAAATTTTCTACAAAATTTAGAGTGTCAACAATATTAGAATTTAAACTAGACTCGATATCATCGGTAAGTTTTGGCATTTTTCCTTTTACAGAATATTCTTCGGAAAACTCTTTTGGTTCTTTCAATGAAAGAGTTGGATAATCAATTTCTAAGTGAGTATAAACTTGGCGTGGGCCAAATCTATTTTTTTCAACTCCCATATGTATGATACCCAAGTCAGAATCTCCTTCTTCCGTCCAAATGGAAATTTGAGCGTCCACGGTGTGAGAAAGACCCATAGACTCGCTTGTTTTGTCTAATTCTGGTTTGGGTGTAGAAACTGCTGCTCTATTTGCTTGTGTGGCAGAAATAACAGGACACTCAAAATCATAAGATAATGCACGTATGCCCTCTGTTACTTGTTTAATTCCTTCATATGAGCTTAAATTGTTAATTGCTGGTGCTACAAGGTTAATATAGTCAATGATGATAACATCGGGTTTGATGTTATTTTTAACTAGTTTGTTTATGTATGCTTTTAAATTTAAAACTGTAACTGATTTGGGTGGAAATTCTTTAATGATTAATTTTGAATTTTTATTCTTAACTTTATATTCATGTAAAAAGTTTCTTAATGGACTAATTTGTAATTTTAAATCATCACAAGGAATTTTTGAAAGTTGAGCAGAAATTCTTTTTGCATAAACTTGTTCTGGCATTTCTAAAGAAATTAATACAACTGTCTTGTCTTGATTTAAAATATTAGTTGCAATGTTTCCAAGAAATATAGATTTTCCGACATTAGTAATTCCATAGAACACATACAAAGATCTACCTTCTGCCATAAAACCGCCACCCAAATGAATATCAAGCCATTTCCAACCTGTAGATAGTGTTTTAAAAACTTTTTGAAGATCTTCGCAATGTGAGTCAATTTTTTCCAAATAATCAAATCCAATATCATCCATTAATGATATACCACACGCTGATTCAAACTTTTTTAAAATTTTACTACTGTCAATTTCTCCAGATTGAACATCAAGGTGTGTCTCAACAACCGTATTCAACACGGCCTTTTCTTTTAAAAACTTTTCAGTATTTTTAATTAAAACATTTTTATTGTAGTTCTTATCAATAGAATTAAACGAAAGAACCAACTCTTTTAAAGCATCTTTTTGTTCTTGGGTAACTAGATGAGCTTTTAGTTCTGTGATATTTGGAACAGTTTTATGTTCTAGATAAAACTCTTTCAAAACAGAAAAAACGGTTTTGATATTTTTATCTTTAAAAAAAGATACTTCAGAATGCTCTAAAACAGTTTCTAGAAAATTTTGATCTAAAATAGCATTGTAGATAAAAATCTTTTCAAACTGATCATGATCAAGAACCAAGCCTTTATTCACCATCATAAAATTATAATGCTTTTTAGATAAAAAGCAATATTAATCAGCTTTCTTTATTAAATTTTAGTTCGGTTTTAAGCTTTTCTTCTAGTTTTGGTAGAATTTTTGCCCAAACTTCATCATTATCTTTCCAATCTTTATAAAATCCTAAAATATCATCACCTAAAACATGTCGGTGTCCTTGTTTAGTTAGGATTCCATAACCCTCTGCCATTTCCAATAGTCCAGAATATTTGGATATACCAGATTTGAAATTCAAATACATTTCACATTCTAAAAATGGGGGAACGAATCTATTTTTAGTAGTCAGTGCCCTCATTGTTAAACCATTAATATCTTTAGAAAGCGGAGTTGTATCGTCTGTTGCATTTTTGTTATCAGATCTACTAACTCTTTCTTGTTTTGTTGCCATTTGAACTAAAACCGAAGACATGTATAACGGTCCTGATCCTCCCGATTGACTTTTTACCAAAGTTGGATACAGAGCACCAGGATTATCATACGTGTGATTTGTAAAAACAATTGGCGTATTTGCCTTTGCAGCAGCATGTGTAATTGCTCTGAGCATACTTTTTAAAGAAACGGCTCTTGCTCCCATGTCTGCTGAATCTTTTCCATCTTCAATAACTTTAGCTTCTCTTGTAGAAATTAAATTACCTAAAGAATCGATTGCGATGATTACTTTTCCTTGAAGTCCTTTTTCGACAACAGTTTTTAAAAATTTTACCATTTGATTTCTGCAATCTTCGATAATTTCGATTGGACAATGTTTAATTTTAGATGAATCGCATCCCAAATTTTCGGCTGTATCTTTATCTAGAGCATTTTCAGTATCAAAATAAACAACGTGCATACCCTTTTTTTGGGCATTTGCCATTATTTTGTTGACCATTAATGTTTTACCACATGCTTGTGGTCCTGCAAATCCCGTTATTCTACCAACAGGAATTCCGCCGTATAAAGATCCAGATATAATGGCATTAAGTGCCATACAACCAGTATCAATCCAATCGGTTACTGTTGATAGACTGTTTTCGTCTAAAAAAGCAGCATCTGGATTTAATTCATCCAATATTTTGAATGCATCATTAATATCTGCTGAACCAAAATCAGCTTCGTTTTCAACTTTTCTTTTAGGCATAATTATTCGTCAAAAAGGTTCACTACGCTATGAGGTTGTGCTGGTGCTGCTTGTTGTGGGGCAGCTTGAGCTTGTGGCGTAACAAACTGATTTTGTTTGTTAAACATTTGACTGTATTGTGCTTGTAGTCTGAAATCGATTGCGTCAATGTCGTTAGACGTAATAACGCTATTTTTATAGAAGAACGTAACATCTCCCGTTTTATCGGCAAGAAATTCTCTAAAAAAGATTGGCAATAATTGAATTGACATTTTTCCACCACCTGCGTCTACAACATGTAAGATTACTGGATTTGTAATCGCTGTAATATCACTGGTACTTTTTTCTTTGTTGTGTTGTCCTAACACAGTTCTTCCGAGAGTATCTAAAATAATTGTCAATTGGTTGTTTTCGTTATTCATATATAATAATATAGCATTGTTTGAAAAATAATCAAGTATTTTTACCAATTTAAAGCATCAGAAACATTTGGAAATTTTGATTTAAAAATGTTTTTTATTTCTAATGCGATTTCACGATGTTCTTTTTGTGTGTCTTGCGTAGCTCTTAAATCAATATAATGAATCCAAGATCTAATAGAACCCGACATATATAATGTGGTTTTTGTGTTAAGTGGTAATACCATTCTGGCACATTCTTTAGCTATTCCTCTATTAATAAGTTTGTTATACAAACTTAAACTTTGGTGCTGTATCGAATCAATTTCTTCTGACAGATCTATATATTCTGAAATATCAACAGGTTCGTCTCCAACTTGGCGATTTGTTTTTCCTTGTTTTCTTAATTCGAAATGTTCTAAATCAGTTGCTGCGGAATAACGTTGACTAAATTCTTGAAAAGAAAAACTACGATGTCTCAAAATTTGAGCAGCAATCGCTCTCGTTGTTTGAATTTCTATTGTAGCATGAACCATTTCAAATGGACTCCAATGTTTATGTTTAATCAGATAATTCAAAAGTTTTGGTGCGCTTTCCATGTTTAATTGGTTAGATGGGTTGCTTACTCTAGCACAATATGTGATTAATTCTTCGGGATTACTAATTCCAGTAATTAATGGATTTGTTATAGCTATTAGTTTTGTATTCATATATTTGATTTAGAAAGTAGTTCAATCAAGTCTGTTGCTTCTTCACAACCTACTGCTGGAGTAGGCCATCCAATTACTTGAAAAATTCTTGAAATTATTGGTGTAACGTTTTTTTCAAACATAAGTTTGTAGTCTGGTTTAACGTATTGTATCAATTCTTTTGGATAAGAATTAAGAAACCCCATTGTTTCATATCCAAATTTATTTTTAGAACAGTAAAAAGTTTTAATTTTTGCTCCACTGTTAATTCGTGGATATTTTTTGTTTAAATCTAGTTTTATCAAAGCATCATTAAAGTTAATTGAGCTTTTAACGTGGTTGGGTGTACCTTTACCAAAATTTCCATCTTTATCAGCCATGTCAGCATATTTGCTATAATTGTTTACTTTTTTTCTTAAAGCAATTTCCTCAACAGACATTTTACAAAATCTTTCAAATCCTTTTTGAAAAAGACTAGTTGCAGTTTTTCTCTCCTTGGACATAATCGCAGTTTCAATTACCTCTTTAATCAAGTCTTTCACTTCTTTAGAATGCATAGCCTTTGCTACTTCCATTCCTTTATATTCAAATTCATTTGTTTTAACACCTTCTTTATCGAGAATATGTAAAATATAATATTTTTTCTTTTGAAGGAGAGCAACATCGCAAATTTTTTCTCTTTTAAAAAAGTATCTGGGATCAGTTGAATTTAACTCTTTATTAGCCCACAAATTAATTTCATCGTTTAAATAGCTACCAATATTTTCAATTTCTTTTTTTGCTTCTTCTGTTATCTGATTTTTTTCATTAACCAATTTTATGTTTTTAAAATCAAAATACTTTTTAAAACAAAAATAAACACTGTCTGTATCTGAGTACACGCAAATTTCTTCTTTTTTGCAATCGAATCCTTGTGATAAAATATAATTGTGGACTATTGTTGCTCCCATTTTGGCAACAGCTTGTCCAGTTAAGGTGATGCTTTTTGCGTGATCGATATCAAACAATGGTGAATATTCTTGAGAAAAAATACCATAAATAGAATTCAAAAATGTTTTGTACACATTAGAAAGAGTATCATTATCATTGATAGATTCTTCTAATTTTTTAATTTCTTTTTCATCTTTAGTCTTTCGAATTAATTTTTTGGCTTCTAACATTTTATTTTTAGCTGATACTCTTTCATTATAAAGTCGATCAATTAGATTTGGTATAATTCCTTTAAACTTTTGAGTATATAAAATATTAGCTTTAGTAATAGAAAGTTTTTCCTCTTTTATCAAAGTTTTAAATTTTTCATGGCTGAGTTTTACAACTTTATTGTTTGTCAAACGTATTTCGATTTCTTTTTCACCCAATTCTAAAATTTTTCCAATTTTAGTTTCAGGTGAAATATTTAAAGTTATGATGGTATTTGGATAAAGACTATTAGCATCATATGTTATCAAATCTTCATAAAGACCAGGAATGGGTTCATAAACATAACCACCCGCAAAATTCTTTTTTTCGTTTTTAGTATTAAAAGTTGGTATGATTAAATTTTGCTTTAATGCTTGATAAGCAACAGCACCAGTAATCATAGAAACCTTACCCATAGATTTCTCTAAAGGAATAAATCCTCTATATGATAGATTTCGAACAAGCTTTAAATATTTTAACTTTTTTTCAAGTTTAATTAAAAGACGAACATCTTGAATGTTATACTCAACAAACTTATACCAATCCGTATCAGCCAGTGTTGATAACGATGTTGTTTCGATAGCAATTTTAGACTCGTTCAATTCATACTCTGCTATATAATTTAAAGACATTGATTCTCTTTTTCCGCCACAAAGAGTCTCATAAAGCTCCATATAATCCAAAATGCTTATACCGTATATACTCCATCTGTTGATTGCTCTACCTAGCTTGTTCACTGCTACATTCTCTCTATAGTAGATATGATTAACTGGAGATAAATTTTTGTTATAATCGTCTTCGAATAAATTACTAAGACGATTCATGATATAGGGAATGTCGTAACCATGAACATTCCAACCCGTAACAAGGTCTGGTGGATCGCTTTTCCAAAATTTTACAAAAGATTTAAGCAAATCTTTCTCGTTCCTACATTTGATGTATACTATTGATTCATCTTGTGTATAAAAATCCTTTGTACCCCATGTATAATATTTTTCGCTTAAAGAATCATATATTGTTATAAGGTTTACTGGGTCTGTTGCCGATTCTGGTGTAGCAAAATGGTCTGTCGCATAGGTTTCAATATCCAAATAAAAAATTTTGAGTGGGTTTTGTCCAAAATTTGAATCATCAATTTTGTCTTTAAAATATTCTAATAAAAACTGTTGTTCGACATTAAGATTATAGAACAATCGATTAATGGGTGTATCTTTAACAAATCTATTTCTATCAAATTGTGTTTTAAAAGATTTTTTCTTTAAAGGCGTATTAAAAATTGATGTTGCATCATTGCCTTTTTCAGATTCAAGATACAAAAAAGGCTCAAATGGGATAATTCTTTCTGTTCTTTCTCCAACATCATCCCAAGTCCAAAGATGGACATTTGATGTTTTAATATCATAATAGATATTTCTATAACCCATATAGAAATATTACACTATTTTAAGAAATAAATCAAGGAGTGTCTTGGTCTGGATTGTTTTTAATTAAATTTGGTGCCATCGCTTTTCTAGCAGCAGACCCCCAATCTGTATTATACAACGCTTCGTATTCACTGATATGATCTTCTAACCAAAGATTTTCGGTAAATTTTCTGGCATTATCAGATGCTCTCATGTAACGGTCAAAGTCGGATGTGATATGTTCTAATTGATCAATTAAATCACTACCAGAATCAAATTTATAATCTGCTTCTTCGTATGTACATATGTCTTGGTATGCACCAGGAAGACCTATACCACCCGCTTCTACCATTTTAATGTTACTCTTTGATTTATTAAATGTATTGTTTTGTAGAGAAGCAAAAGCAACGTTACATTTAGTATCAGATAATCCTTTAGGATAATCTGGTAATGGGGACCAATCAATATATTCCATTTCACCATTATCAATATAGGGTTTAAGAACTAATGGATAGCAACCTTTCCATACAAATTTAAATTTTTTACGAGCTTTAATGATAGCATCGGTTACATGTTTAAAATCGTCGTTAAGACCAGTTCTATTCAAAACATCGATGTGCGTCCCAGAACCAGAATACAAAATTCTCGGTCTTTTTTTGTTTTTTTCAAAAAGTTTAATAATACGTTCTCTATCATAAAATCTATCAAGCCAGAATTTTGGAGGATAGTTTGGTATGACTGTGATTTTTTTATTACCAGTTTTTTCTTGGTAATATTCTTTCATGAATTTACATGTGACTGTCATTTCGTCACACATGTTAATGATTTCTAAAATACTATCTATAATTTCTTGTTGGACGAATGCATCTTTGCAACGATTGTAATCGGGAATGTCGTCTTTGAAGACGATATCATCGACTTCATATAGTAATTTAAATCCCATTTGAGGGCTTGCTTTTTTAAGTTCTGCAATGAATTGCTTTTGAATTGGGGTAGCTTGTCTTTGCATTCTAATAGCTTTTAACCCTTGGTAAAATCTCAAATCTAATACCATTGCTGTTAAGCCGCTGATGCACATTTTTTGATAGCCATTTAAAACAAATTCTGGCCAAATCATTCTCCAGAAACCGCAACCACCATAATCAGCATAATAGTTTAATGCTCTAGGAAGCTTTGTTTCTGGCATTTCTACTGGAGGAGGTTGCGGAACATGTACGGCATTGAACGCAACGTGGCTATATTCTGGTGCTCCAATTGGTAATCCTTTCGGAGGGTTGGGAATACCTGTTTTCATCGGACGATATTCAAAAACCAAATTATTTCCAGTATAACTAGGTTGTGGGTTTTGTTCTTTTAATTTTAATGCCATAAAAATATATTAATATGAATTAGTGTTTAATTATGGCACATGTGCCACCACTAGCTTCAATAGTTTTGGTGTGAGGGATGTTTTCATTAAAAAACTCTAATGCAGCTTGTTTTACACCAGGACACGCATACCATTCCCAATCATCTAAAATCATAACGCCACCTTTGTTTAATCTAGGCCAAAAAATATCAATTCCATGTTTAGTACTTTGATAAAAATCCATATCCAAGTGAACAAAGCAAAACGTTTCGTCATTTAAAAAATTTGCCGTTTCTGGAAACCAACCTTTGTGAAAAATACAATTTGGCAAATCTTTTAAATAATTTTTTACTTCTTCTAAAGAAGTTTCTGAAAAATGTCCTTTTTTATGTACACCAGATGGTGCTTCATCATCTTCTAACATTCCTTCGAAACTATCAAATAAATGAACAGGTTTGTTTGCAAATGCTGTTGCTATTAATCTTGCGCTACCTCCTTTATAAACACCAGCCTCGGCTACAATACCGTCAATATTATTATCAATAACTTGTTGACAGAAGCTTTCAACAAATTCTAACTTGTGTGATAATAATGATGTGTTTGGTTGGTTTAAAAATGCTTTATTTAAAAAATTTCCCATATATAATATATTACATGAATTATATAATAATTCAATTGATTAATTGTGTTACTCCTTTGCTTTTTTCTAAAAGCAAAACATTATCAACGTTTACCTTTGTGTGATTTTTATGAGATATAATATAAACCGATTCTTCGTATTTCTCAACTTTATTTTTTAATATCTCGATGATTTTTTCAATCCCATTATCATCAATAGCTGAATCAAACAGTTCATCATAAAAATTTAATGAAAAACTTGTTCCAGTGTGAAGTCGCAAAATATCTTGGAACATAAAAAGAATTGCAATATCAATTCTTTTACGTTCTCCACCACTAAAATTAAAGTAAGAGCATTCTTTTCCT
>Ga0068872_10000781_pt1 | contig 26394 bp, 23 predicted proteins | sample NOAtaG_7_FD_66441 | JGI IMG/M metagenome (GOLD analysis project Ga0068872, IMG submission 66441) | Freshwater lake microbial communities from Lake Erie, under a cyanobacterial bloom - NOAA_Erie_Diel1S_2200h metaG | ecosystem: Environmental > Aquatic > Freshwater > Lake | place: USA: Ohio, Lake...
TGGCCACTACGAATCCGGTTTCACGCAAATGCCGTTCGAAGCGCTCGATTGAAATTCCGGTGTCGTGACACTCCAACAAATCCACCACCACCGCATCAGGCTCTCCGGCTTTTCGCAAGTACCATTCGTAAGCGCCCCGCGGGAGCAAATGCATCCAAGGTAATTTGCCAACTTTGGAGCGACAAATTTGCTGGTGGCCACCAAATGGCATTTGCCAAGGGGGAAATCCAAAGAAAATATGTCCTCCCGGGCGAAGGTACTGTTTCATTTGGGCAAGGACGCGGTCTTGTTCGGGAATGTGTTCAATCACGTCTTTCAGGACAATGAGATCGAATTTTCCTTTGAACTGTTCTGCAAAAACCGGATCGTAAATATTATTGCTGATGATGTCAGCCCGTCCAGATTGGATTTGGTCAGCTAAAAATCCGCGTGCCAAGCCAGCCCTGTATTCCTGCAGTTCGACCCCCACACCCTGCATGCCGGTCTCAATAAACGCAAGCAACACCCCGCCTTCGGCACACCCAATTTCCAAAACAGTCATGTCGGGATTCAAACGAAACGCCTCCTCGACGAACGGAATGACATATCGGGCGGCGTTTTCGCGCTGCATGTTGAAGTAACGTGTTTTGTCTTGGTGGAACTCAAGGCCCATGCCGAGGGTGCGAATGCGGATTTATTCAATAAAAAAAGCCCCGACGCATTGCGGGGCGTTATGATTCATTCAAAGACGGACAATCAGGCGAGCTGGTTGACGTGCTTGGAAAGCTTTCCTTTGAGACGCGCAGCCTTGTTTCTGTGAAACAAGTTGGCTTTCACACAGCGGTCGATCAAGGATACGGTACCTGGCAACAATTGTGTTGCTTCGGCCTTACCCGAGCTCAAGCGCAATTTTTTAATGGCGGTACGGGTTTTGGACAACTTATCGCGGTTGCGCAAACGGCGGACAGCGTTTTGGCGGATCCTTTTCTTTGCTCCTGGATTATTAGCCATACAATTTCTTTGACTTCGATTTTCGAAAAATGGACTGCAAATATAGACAAGGGAATCCGAAAAGAAAAAATTTTCCACGAATTCATGGTTGAAAACCTGCAGTAAATTTTAAATGTGATGGAGGTAAATCAGGGTGAGGTCAAAATGTGCAATGGCTGGGTTGCAATGGCCGGGGGTTATTTTTTGTGGTATTTGGACCGATAATTCCACTTTGTCCTTTCATCGTCAAACATCCTTGCCTCCATTTCCATGGGCATGGTATCGTATCCGATTAAAAGCAGCTGCATGAAATAGCGGAAATAATACATGAAAAACCCCATGCGCTCGTATTGCCGCCAATGGACCAGGTCATGTGCCAATATTTGATCGTCACCTTGGTGCCGAGCGTGGATGAAAATACCAAAAGGGGGAATGGTCATGCCCCGGAATGGGGGAACAATCCAAGTCACATACCGTACTTTCGGTTTGCGCCTGAGCGAAGACAGCACGAACAAAACGTTTTGCTCATGTTCCCGGTTGGATGTTTCCGCCGAAGTGTCCATGGACTGATGGTTGAATGTTGGAAATTTCGTGGTTTAAACCCGCTTGCGACGGGGTATTCCGGTGAACTTCTTGTAAAAAAACCGCCCAATTTGTTTCACCGAATCCAACAAGGAAACAGGTTTTGCGCCGTTCTCAAAGTTCTTCACACTGATGGCATAAACGTGGCGCCAATGATGAAGGAATTCACGATAGGCGCCGAAAATGTTGTATTTGGGATCGAAGGCGTGAATGACCTCGCTCTTGATGCCGTTGATCTCCACAATTTGAAATTCTCCGCGCCTCAAGGCTTCCAATGACGGCGTGAGGATGTCATACCGACCGACATGAATCAGCCCGATTTCATCGTTGACACCCTGAAACAAGGAGGTCAACAGGGGATCAATCCATTCCTTCCTGTCAATGAATGCAGCGCCTTGGGACCAATTGCCCAAGAAAATCGGCTTGAAAACCTCTCCCTCTTCCAACACCCTGTTTCCATCTTCGCCACAAAGCTTGAGGATTTTGTTCACTCGGAATCGATAATAGGGGTTTGACCTCATCAAATCCCGAATGGAGGAATGTCCATCACCGACCAATTTGAAGTGAACCTTTTCGGTTAAGCTGTTGATTTGGATGTTTCCATCGGCATCGTGCACCATAACACCAAGCTCCATCGAGTAAGGAATCTGGTTTTGGATGAGAAAATCTGCATCATGTTGCTGGTAATATGCCTTCAGGTCATCCCATCCAACGACCCGCTTTACGGCGAATCCACCTTCCCCCATGTTGGGTTTGGCGAACACTGGAAAAACCAAGCCTCCTTCCTGAAAGCGTTCCACGAGCCCTTCCCAGGTGCTGTTTTGGGGAATGAAGACGGTTTTGGGGATATACTTGGCCGGGATATTTTGGTAGATATGGTTTTTGGAGTCTTCCAACAACCCCCCCATGTTGATTTTGGGATTCGCTGCTGTGAGAAAAAAGGGCCTTCCCCGAAGGAGGGTGCTTTTCAAAATCATCATCAGTGTGAGCGGAAAATAGATGATGGATTTGGGCCATGACCTCCAATTCAAAACCGGCATCCCCGACCACTCGAAGAGACTTGCATCCAGGGACTTGTCGGCGTTTAGGCTCATTTTCTGTTCAATTGGAAATTATCACCCAGATATACTTTTCTCACCATGGCGTCGGCTGCCAATTCCTCGGCAGAACCCGCCTTGAAAATTTTGCCTTCTACCAAAAGGTAGGCCCTGTCGACAATGTCAAGGGTTTCGTGGACATTGTGGTCGGTGATGAGTACCCCGATGTTTTTTTCCTGCAAGCGCTTCACGATTCCCTGGATTTCCTCCACGGCAATCGGGTCTACGCCGGCAAATGGCTCGTCCAACAAAATGAATTTGGGGTCGGTTGCCAGTGCTCGGGCAATTTCAGTCCTCCTTCTCTCTCCACCCGACAAGAGATTTCCTTGACTTTTGCGGACATGTGTCAAGGAGAACTCTGCCAAAAGTTGGTCCGTTTTCATTCGGCGCTCCTTTTGGGTCAAACCTGAAGTCATTTCCAGAATCGACAGGATATTGTCTTCAACCGATAGTTTTCGAAATACTGAAGGCTCTTGTGCCAAATACCCGATTCCCATCTGCCCCCTGCGGTACATGGGCATTTTGGTGATGTCCCGATCATCCAACAGTACCATGCCTTCTTGTGGTCTGATGAGACCCACCACCATGTAGAATGTAGTGGTTTTTCCTGCTCCATTCGGTCCCAAAAGGCCCACGATCTCACCTTGGCGAACCTCGATGCTTACATGGTTCACCACCTTGCGCTCCTTATAGGTTTTGACGAGGTTTTCAGCCCGCAGGATCATTTCACGATGCTTGACAGATGACAATTAACAAATATAAACTCAATCATGGATAATACGGGGAGAATCAACCAGGCGGGGGGCAATTAAAAAACCCGCCAATTCCATAGACTAGGGATTGGCGGGTTGTATCGATTGGGGAGGAATCAGTGAACCACGAATTTGGTGGATTCCTCGCCTTGCGGGGTTTGCAAGCGCAGGAAATACATGCCGGGCTTGAGGCCGCCCAGGTCGAGTTCATGGGAATGTGTACCTGCAACTTCCATCGAACTGCCCAATTCGCGAACAGCCCTTCCGGTCACATCCATGACGGAGAGACGAGTTTCAGAAACGGCATCCAGGGTGTAAGTGACAGTCACGGGACCACTCACTTGGTTGGGGGCCATCGTGAGTTGATGCTTGAGACCTCCATTGTCAATGCTGCTGGGCACGTCTGCATACCACACATCACGACCAATTTGTGGGTTTCCACCATTGATGACGATGCGGGTGAAAGTCATCACCATGACGGGTTTAGTGGTGCCGGTTGCATACCATTCGTAACGACGGGTTGAAACTTGTGCATCAGCGGCGCCTGTCCAAGAGGAGTCGAAAAAGGCTCCTTCGGTTTTCAGACGCAAAACACTGGGGTAGGTTGCATAAGGGGTTGTGAGCGACCCGGAAGCATCTACTTCCACGGTGTATTGGCCCAAACGGTCAACGCTAGAGAAGAATCCATCGGGATAGGTGCCATGCACGCTATCGATCTGCAAATACCCGAAAGACATGGGAAAGGTGTAAAGGGTGGCCTTGCGGTCATAAATGATGGCCGTATTGGCAGTTGATTTTTCACCCTCCAGTACGATAGAGTCAGCAGAGGCGGACATAAAACGGTACTGTTGGTTGGTCGCAGACTCCAAAAAGTTGGCGGCTGGATAGTTGCCGGCTTGTGGGTGACCCGTTGGAGCACCGTAATTGATGGTAAAGTTGGTGCCGCTGGGTGTGAGGGTCGAGTAATCCCAGACAGCACCGGTTCCGGAGGCTCCCGTGGTTACGCCGGTCGTATCGCAGGCAGTGTAGTATTGGCTATCACCAATTTGAGGCAAATCTGCGCGTGTAAGGCTTTGGGCTTGCACGCAAACGGCCATGAACGAAAGTGCCAAAAAAGTAATGGTTGTTCTCATGCGATTAAGTATGATGTTCGATGCACGATAATGATTTAAACAATGTCAAAATAAGAGATTTTCAAAGACTTACCCAAACCCATCACCCGACAGGGCGGCGAGACGACATTTCTAAGGAAGTAAAATAATTTTGGCAGCTACATTGCCCGATTCGGAAGAAACCACCAAGAAATACGTTCCGGCTGGCAAATGATTCAAGCTCAATTCCAACTGTTCTTGTCCGGCTTGCAAGGTGCGGGATGTCCAGACTCTTTCCACTTCCCTTCCCCAAAGGTCATGAATGACAGCATCTGTTTTTACGGTTCTAGATGATTCCAACAGTATTTGGGCAACGGATCGTGCCGGGTTGGGGAATATTGAAATGGAAAGTTGACCTTTTTGATTTTCGGATGCAGGCTGAACATCCACATACAATCCATTGGCGGACCGAATAAAAGCTACACCAGTGTTTTGGAGTGCGTTTTTCTTTCCAAAAACATTCAAACTGCTTCCGGAAATACGGAATACAAAGGCGTCAGCAATCTGCCCTGTTGTGTTTACGGCCACTTCTCGCCATCCGTTATCCCGATGCATGAGCTTTACCTTTTCGAAGTTTGAATAGTAGTTGTATGCTACCCATACCTTTCCATAGCCGTCGATTTCAAGTTCGATGGGCCGGCCGATGTTGGTGACTGGAACCGAATCCACCAAGCTCAAAGACCATGTGGCTCCATCCCACTCTGCCAGCCATACCGAGGTTTGTTGTTCATCCAAATATGCTATTTTGGGCCTTCCAGCAGAGTCTAGCCGCATGGAAGCAAATTTTCCAATTGCGGAGAAACCACCCGAATGTACCGTATCCAACAACCATTCCCCCTGTTGACCCAAAGATGCATAAAAGAGGGAGTTGCTACTTGGGTCGAAAAAGGCAATGCTTGGTTTTCCGGTTGCATCCAGTTGTAGGCTCGGGTATTGTCCAGCGCCCAGGGAGTCACAATTTACGGTTCCAATGGACCATGAATTATCATTGACGTGGCGGAAGGCTTGTTTGAGGCAGCTGTCACCGACCAAAGAGTATACAATTCGAATGGTATCAATTGCATCCACCTGCATGTCCACAAAGGCCAAAGCACCCGTAGAGTCTATTGTTTCGAAAACCCAATTGCCAGCCACTTCCTTTCCCAAGGTCAAAACGCCCTCCGAACCCCCTGAAAAAGCCACCAAATTCCCTCCGGAATATCTTCCGATTGCCAATGCGCGAATGGGGGCACCATCTTCCACCAACGGCTCAACGCTGAAGTTGTATCCCCCGGAAGCCGTGGCCTGGGCCCAGAAAAGCCCTCCACCAAAGCCATCCGAGAATACAGCGGAATAAAGCGTGTCGCCTGATATTGGAACAATGCTTGCGTCCAAAACGGCGCCGTAATTCTGAGATTCGTTGATGACCTGCTCAATCCATTCCCCGCCGTTGAGCGCCCGCTTGCACAACAATAGTTTTTCAGATGCTTCGTCGAATACCAACACAAACAGGGTGTCCTGTGCAATTTTGGTTGGCGAATAATAGGATCCGACCCCGCTGCGAAGTGTGTCTGATGTCCAAGTCGCGCCTCCATCCGTAGATTCCTGCATCAAAAATTGCTGGCTGGAAAGGTTGGAATAAACGATGAAAACAGAGTCTGAGCCTTGTGTAGCGATGTTCGAGTAGTTACGGTAGGTTCCCGTACCAAAGCTGTGGTAAAAAATCGTGGTGTCGTCGATGATTCGGCTGTAAACCATGTCGTTAACACCCAAGGCACCGGCAAAAAAATTCTCTCCGAAAAACAGCGAAGTGGAATAGCTGAGGTGGACTTGGCCAGATGGGTCCTCTTGTGCGCTGATGCCCTCAATGGTGAAGAACCTGTCGGACCACATCCAAGCAGGTTGCATTCGCCCAAGGCTGTCTGTCTCTCCACGTATCCATGTCGTATCCGAGGTGGCAGACTGTTGTCTGAAGTTCAGCACCCTGTTGTTGAACCTCGAGAGGCAAAAAACCTGCATTTTATTGTCTTTCCTTTGCAGGAGTTGGCAAAACTCGCCGTAACGGTCACCCTGAGGCAGAGGGTAGGGGCTGGCGTTGGTGCCGCAGCTGAGCCGCACATCGGGGATTTCCCCGAAGGATTGCGTGGCCCAATTGTTTGGCCCCCGCCGGATGCCTTGCTGCAATCGGAAATGGTAGTTGCTGGAGTTGGTGCAAGGTGAGAATGCCGAAATATCCGACCAACCATCGAAAAAAACGACCTGCGGTTGCCCGAACTCATTGAATTCAAGGTCGAGGGAGTGTTTCACCCGCAAAGATCCGTTGATGCTTCCATTGGGCCCGTATTGACCCCAACCAATGACCGGGTCTCCAGGAATGGACTCCACCACCCAAGCGCCATTGTTGTCAAGGTAGGCATATCGCACCTGGACGTAACCATTTTGATTTTCTTGGAACACCACATGAGGCTTGCCATTGGCATCCAGTTTGATGGCGCTGCGGTAGCCATTGGGGTGCGCTGCGTCCACGTATTGGCGAAACCATGACGTATCCGAAGGTCCACGACGAGCATAAATCAACCGGTCTTCGTGTTGATTCCAATAGGTCAAGTGTACCCTGCCATTGGATTCAACCTCCATGTCGGGATAGGCACCGGACATCCTGTTGTCGGAAATGATGTCGTGGAAGTCCCAATAAAGAAATTGTGAAAAAACCATCCGTGGAAATCCAAGTCCAAACAACATGACGGCGAGGATGGGATATCTGAAACGCATCGGCAAGGTTATGTGGGGAAGCCCTGTGGTTGTAAAACACGAAAGTACACATTTGCCCCCAATCAGGACAAGGATTCGGACGCCTTGAAATCCTTTATTTTAAGCTGAATTGAAGTCTTTCCACGATAATGCTTGAGATCGGGTTGAAAGGCGATGTCGATGCGGGTGGAGTCGACTTGGGCCCACCTGCGTGCCAACCCAAACCCAATGGCTTCGATTTGGACTCCTGCTTGTGCCAGAAAAAATCGGACATGGGCCTCTTTCAAAACCCTCAGATCCCGAACCTCAACATTCTTGGCAACCCACACAGGCTCCATGTTGCCAGGGCCAAAGGGACCGAAAAGGCGGGTTTGACGAATGAATTTTTCTGTGATATCCGCAAATGAAAGCTGACCGGAGAGTTCCAAGCGTTGCTCGAGGTGCTGAGGCAACAGGCTAGACTCGGCATATTGTTCGAATGCGTTGCGGAAGCTTTCAAGGCGGTCCTCTTCCAACGTCATGCCGGCCGCATATTGGTGTCCTCCAAATTGAAGCAGATGATCGCTGCAGGCCTCCAATGCTTTGTACAAATCAAATCCCACAACGCTTCTTCCACTTCCCACATACTTGCCGTTGGATTCCGCCAGCAAAATCGTTGGCCGGTATACCCTTTCCATGAGGCGCGAAGCCACGATTCCAATGATGCCCTTGTTCCAAGATGGATTCCACAAAACGGTTGTCTTTCCGCTATTGGGCTGAGTTTCGAGCATCGCCTCTGCTTCCTGCGTTGTAAGGTCTTCCAGCCCCTTCCTTTCCTGATTGAAAGCATGCAAGTCGGAAGCAAATTGTTCTATTTCGAAGCCCGAACCCACCAACAAATCAACTGAGGCCCTTGCCGAATACAGCCGGCCGGCACTGTTAATTCTGGGTCCGACAAAGAAAACCAAGTCTTCGATTTCCCATGATCGTTGCTGTTCTGAGAGCGCCATCAAAGCCGCAATGCCCGCGGATGGATTTTTACGGATTTTTTCCAACCCCAGGGACGCAATCACCCGGTTTTCTCCCGTCAATTGGACGATGTCGCTGGCGATGGCCAAGGTCGCCAGGTCCGCATAGCGTGAAAGTGGATCTGGAACACCGTCATTCATTTTCGAGGCGATTGCTTGGGCAAACTTCAATGCCAATCCACAGGCAGGAAGTTCCTTGAACGGGTATGGGCAATCAGGTTGTTTGGGGTTGATCATTGCAACGCAAGAAGGCGCATCCTGCCCGACAGTATGGTGGTCAACAATCACCATGTCCAGCCCCCTCTCCCGAGCATAACGAACCTTGTCTACGGCTTTGGCCCCACAATCGAGGGCTATCATCAAGGTAACACCCAGGTCAACCGCATGGTCTATACCCTCATAGGAAATTCCGTATCCCTCTTTGAACCTGTCGGGCACGTAATACGGCACATCTGCTCCACAGTCTCCCAAAAACAATTTCATCAACGCAACCGAGGATGTACCGTCAACATCATAATCCCCATATAGCAGGATTTTTTCTCCTGATTCCAGAGCCTTCACAATCCGATCCACTGCCAAATCCATCCCCTTCAATAAAAATGGGTCGTGCAGTTGCTCGATGGAGGGCAAAAAGTGCCTTTTTAGATCGTTCAGGGTGAGGAGTCCGCGTTGCATGGACAGATTAACCAACTGCAAGGGAAAGGGCTGCTTTTGGTTCAGCTGTTCGAAAAACAACCGCAATTCAGGAGTTTCGGGGAGGGAGTTGTCTTGCCAAATCATTTTGTGAAAATTACGCAGATTCAAAAACCAAGGATGCGCAATCGGTCGGTATTCCATAAATCCGTTGTTGCCTATCTCGGTCAGGGTTTCTTGAAGCGCCAGAGTTTGTCAAACTTTAACGAAATTGCATCCCCCACCATGGTTGAGCAAGGTCAATTCCCACGCACCCTTTGGATTCTTCCGCTATTGCTGATGACATCCCTGCTCTTCTTGTTTCCCCAATGGACCGTGGACGACGCGTTCATCTCATATCGTTATGGTCGTAATTTTCTTGCAACGGGGGACTGGGTATGGAATGTGGGTGAGTCTCGAGTTGAGGGGTTTACGGGCTATTTTTTGCCAATGCTTGCGGCCTTGTTCATCAAGATGGGGGTTGGCCTTGAGTCGGCATTTCGGTGGATGGGGGTTCTTGCTACCCTGCTCTCCTTGGTGATGTTGGGCGAGATTGTTCGTGCCCTGAAAATCAATGCTTGGATTGGTTTTGTCATGTTGATGGTTTTCTGTCTCCAACCCTGGGTGTATGTACACGCAGGGAGCGGTTTGGAGACCGCCGTTTTCATGGCCTCGGTTTGCCTTCACTTGAGGGTATTGGCGGGAATCCGCTCAGGCTCGCCGACTTGGTGGCAGGGAATGGCTTGGGTTTTGACGGCAATGTTGGCTGCTTGGATCAGACCCGAAGGTCTTTTGTTGGCCATGGCCTCCTTGCTTGCCGGAGTTTGGATTTCGAAAGGCTCAAGGAAGGCTTGGTTGGTTTCTGGTGCAGTTTTTCTTCTGATTGCTGGAGTCGCACAAGCTTGGCGCATCGAATATTTTGGGTCTTTGTGGCCACAGTCTGTTTTGGCAAAAGAATATGCAGGATGGTTCAACCCCGACTCCATCAAAGAAATGATTCGCTTCTTTTCACTCCATTTGGCGATTCCGGGTGCTTTGGTTTTGGCTTTGGGCTGGGTGGAGGTAGATGGGTCTGGTACCTCAAACCAACCATTCATGCAAACAAGAAGGAAGATTTTGTTGGTGCTTGCGGGGGCATATTCCGTTCCTTCCATTTTGGTATATGGCCACAGCCATTTGTTCATGAATTATGCCGGAAGGTTTTTTGTTCCGATGATGGTGTTGGGTTTGGTGGGGCTCGCCTGCGTTGCGGATTGGGGTTGGGTTCGATTTCATGAAACCCGCACCACCAAGCCTTTGAGATGGAAATGGGCCAAAGTTTTGGCTGTAATATTGCTATTGGTCCAAAGCGGGATTTTGGTCGCCAAATGGAGGTCGGAATGGTCTTGGGTGAGGCGTTATTCCGCAATCATGGAACATGAGTATAAGCCAGTGGCCGAAGCAATTCGGACTCGAATGCGAGAGGGCGATCGAATCATTTGTTACATGGATGCAGGTGTCATTCCCTACATCACAGCAGCCCAAACAACGGATTTTGGAAGGCTCAACGAACCACGATTGTCCAGACTTGAGGCGGGTAGTCCGGAAGCGGTCGATTATTTTTTCGAGCAAGAAGCTAGGTTTGTTGTCTTCACAAGCTTCTTCGAGGATCGATATGTTTATTTGGAAGAAGCCCATGCCATCCAAGCCGACCCAAGATTTGCCAACTTCAGGCTTTTGGCTGTTTTCTCGGCCCCTGGCGTCACCGACTACTTCCAGTTTTTGTTTGAAAGGGTGGAGCTAAGTCCCATTTCGGTGACGGAAGACCCAGCGACTTAAACCGGTCAGCCTACGAATGATGGTTGGTGGAAAACCAAGGGGATGGTGTTGTCGTCGGGGTTCAGGTGTGCATCGCAATGGTAGCCCCAAATTTTGAAATCTTGTTGGAACCCCATCAGGTCCTTGTAATAAGCATGTGCTGAAACCCCGGCAGTAAAGCAGATGTCATGGAATACGGTTGCTCCTGTGTGCCCCATCAGCCTGATTTTTTCAAACAGCAAATCAGGCCTTCCGTTGTCTCCGGAATAAACAAAGCATGACCGCAATGACTTGAAAACATAGGCCCAAGTCTGCATGCCATCCACGTGATGTCCAAAGGTGTCAATGGGCTCGATGAATGGATAATTGCCAATATCAACAAACTGCATTCTCTCCTGCGGCTTTCTCAGTGAGTGTGTCAGGTATTCCTCCAGTTCCGCTTGAAAGGAACATGATGGGACAATCAACTGCAGCTTTCCCTTTTTGAGCACCAGATTGTAATAGAAAATCAAGGTGCTCAAACTGCCCGCGTGGTCATCGTGCAGGTGGGTAAGAAGGACGGCATCCAGCGTGTCGACCAAACCCTTGCGTACCAACTCCGGAAAAACAGAGTGCCCGCAATCGAGCAACACCCGCAAACCATCATGTTCAACAATCGCGGCGGAGTTGCCGAATGCCACATCGAAGGCTCCGCCCGTGCCAATGAATTGAATTTTCATGGCCATAAAAATACCATGTTGGCAGTCAAGACCTAATTTCCTTTTTTCACCGTTTTAAATTGTTTGTGGATTTGCTTCTTATCAAGCAAATTCGCCAAGCCGTTCCCTCGCATCACCCGCCAATAATTTCCGAATATGCAGTTTCGCCAGACCTACAAAGGCATTTTCCAATTCCAAGACCAACACACCTTGGAAAGGGCCATGTTTGAAATCCAGGCAGAGGCCATGGGAGCTGATGCATTGGGTCTTCAGGACAGCTATCACAGCGCAGGACTCATGCTACTAGATATTGATATCACGGCTTCGGTCCAAGATTGGGAAGAAATGGCTGTTGCCATAGCAACCCTTGCGATGCATGCAGGCAGGGGTTTTTGTTACGCCACCGCTTTCGATGGGGGGCTCACAGGCCCAAGGGTGGAGCACTATATGGCATCCGGACCCTACAGGAGCCCCAGGGATCCCAAGCCGACCCCAAGCCTATCCAACGACTATTTCCCATTGAAAGATGGTGACAGGCACGTTTTTGAGGTAAAGGGACTAGATGGTTGGGCCGAAATGGAGTGGAATGTCCGCCGGATTGAAGCTGCGGGTCAGGAGTTCTTTTACTTCGAGACAGGGGAGCACTTCAAAATCCACTACAATGAACTTTGGGAGGGCATATTCTTCCACAAAGATGGACCCTATGTGGATGCCGTACTCGCGGGCAATGATCCCGAGCTTTCTCAGGTGCTTCCAGGGGACCGTTATTCCCTACAACAAGTTTATTCCAATCTGGCCGAGGAGGGTGAAAAGCACTATGCGATTTGGACCGAGGGTGATCATTTTTTGGAATTCACTGTTGAAGGTTTTGAATCGCTGGATTTGCCGGCCGGCCACTTTGATAGGTGCATGAAAGTCAGGATGGATTTGTACCATGTGATGGGCAGTGAAATGTATCACGAGGAGCAGGTCCAGTTTTTTGCGAAGGGTCAGGGCTTGGTTCATTGGCGAAAAGGCCAAGCGAGTCTCTCCCTTAAGCGGGCTTGAAGATAGTTGGGTGGCATGGAAATCGTGGTTATTGGTGGTGGGGCTGCTGGTTTTTTTGCGGCAATCCATGCTGCGGAAAACAATCCTAAGGCAAGGGTGACAATTCTTGAGCGGGCAGGAGAGGTGTTGGGAAAGGTCAAGATTTCAGGCGGAGGAAGATGTAACGTTTGCAATGCCGAACGGGACCCCAGACAACTGGTGAAATTCTATCCACGGGGTGCAAAAGCCTTGTTGGGTCCTTTTCACCGGTTTTGCACGGCAGAAACCATCGAATTCTTTGAGTCCAGGGGCGTTCCACTCAAAGTTGAACCCGACGGACGTGTTTTTCCAATCTCTGACCAATCACAAAGCATCGTGGATTGTTTGGTCAAGGCGGCAATCGCTCTCGGCGTTGTAATTAAGACAAAAGTCAATGTTTTGGGCATTGGGCTTGGAGATGGAAAATGGCGGATTGAAGCCGGAGAATTCAGCCGGACGGCCGACAAATTGGTGATTGCCCCCGGTTCGAGCCCCAGAATTTGGGAAATGTTGGCAGCTTTGGGGCATCGCATCGAGCCCCCCGTTCCATCCCTATTCACGTTCAATGTCCGCGATGATAGGATTGAAGGATTGCAGGGTTTGGCCGTGAATGCGGAGGTGGGAGTAGCTGGAGAAAAACTTCAGGCGCAAGGCCCCGTGTTGATTACCCACTGGGGGATGAGCGGCCCAGCCATTTTGAGGCTTAGCGCTTGGGGGGCAAGAAGCCTTTGCGCTGTCGGATATGTGTTTGAATTGTTGGTGAATTGGACCGGAGGTAAGAAGTTAGAGCAAGTCATGGCATCTCTGGCCGAAACCAAGAAAACCCAACCCAAACGTTTGGTGTGTTCCGACGCCCTTCACGGAATACCATCCCGTTTATGGAAAAAGCTATGTGACGCAGCGGAGATCTCAGACCAACTGCGCTGGGCAGACCTGAGCAATGCCAATGCCAAACTACTCGCCATGCAATTGGTGGAGTCAAAGTTCAAGGTTCAGGGAAAAAGCACAAACAAGGATGAATTTGTCACCTGTGGGGGGGTCGCTTTGGACGAAGTCAATTTCAAAACCATGGAGTCCAAAATCCTTCCCGGACTTTATTTTGCAGGGGAGGTATTGGACATTGATGCGATCACCGGGGGGTATAATTTTCAAGCTGCTTGGACGACCGGCGCAATTGCCGGCGTGGAGGTTGTCAACGGATGATTACTCCACCCTGGAGACCTTGATTCCGTTGGTCCGCTGGCGTTGCTGGATAGGCATGGAAACACAATGCACCACTATGTCATCCCGCTTCACCATCCGCCTCAACTTCAGAACCTCCGTGGTGTCTTCGATGGTTTTGTCGGTGCTTTCCTCCGTATTGTAACTGTAACACCGCACCCCCCAAAGCAAATTCAGGGTATTTGTCATCCTTTTATTGTGCGAAAAAATAAAAATCCGCGCCTGCGGGCGGCATTTGGATAATTGGAAGGCGGTGTAACCGGACGCGGTCATTCCGACCAAAGCGGTGGCCTGTGTATGATGGGCCAAATTACAGGCACTCACGATGGTGCTGTCATGGATGAAAGTGGGTGAGGCCTTGTCCGTTTCCAGGTTTCGATGAAAAACAGATGGCATGGAGGCTTCGATGTGGGCAATGATTTTTTCCATGCTCTCAACCGTTTCGATGGGATATTTCCCCACGGAGGTTTCACCTGAGAGCATCACGGCATCTGCTCCGTCCGTCACCGCATTTGCCACGTCGTTGACTTCAGCACGGGTGGGCCTTAGATTTTCCACCATGCTTTCCATCATCTGGGTGGCCACAATTACTGGTTTGGCGTTGGCATTGCACTTGGCAATGATGAGCTTTTGCCACATGGGCACTTCCTCCAAAGGAATTTCTACCCCCAAATCACCCCTTGCAACCATCACAGCGTCGCTTTCGGCAATGATCTCATCGATATTTTTGAGTGCCTCCGGCTTTTCGATTTTGCTCACAACCTTGATGTCAGAGCCCGCTTGCCGCAGCCTCCTTTTGATGTCACGGACATCTTCCGCCGTACGTACAAAGCTCAAGGCCACCCAATCCACTTTGGATTCAATGCCGAATGTCAAATCCGCCAAATCCTTGGTGGTCAAGGAGGGAAGGGAGATTTTTGTGTAGGGAAGGTTGACTCCTTTTTTGGACCCGATGGCTTCGCCATGGACGACCTTCAGCCGTACAAGGTCCACGCTGTTTGTCTCAGTAACGGTCATGATTACCTTGCCGTCGTCGGCCAAAATCAAATCACCCGGCTTCACGTCCTTTGCAAAGGTTTCATATTGCATCGGGAGCTTGTTTCCCTCTTGTTTTTGGATTGAGGTGCACAAAAAAACCTCATCACCCGAGGCGACCGGATGCGGTTTTTCCAACGCGCCCACCCGGATTTTGGGGCCTTGGAGGTCTTGTAGAATGGCTACGGGAAGCTCCAATTCTTCGCTCAAGCTGCGTATGTGTTCGATTACCTGCTTGTGGTCATCGTGCGAACCGTGGGAAAAATTTAGCCTTGCCACATCCATGCCGGCCAGGATCAAAGCTCGTAGCTGTTCACGGGAAGAGGATGCGGGACCAATGGTACAGACGACTTTGGTGCGGTTGAAATTGGGATTGCTCATGGCAAAATGTAGTGGATGTCCTTTTCTAAGGTAAAATCAACCGCTAAGCTCACGGAAGTAGCCGATTTGACTTTGGTCAAAATAGGCTGCAAATCGATGGCGGCGGCATTTTTGGGAGTCAGCACCAACCAAAACCGGAAGGGTTTGGCTTTTTTGGGTGCCTTGGAGGGCATGGGGTCGGCCTCAAAAAACAAGACTTCATAATCCAGCTTGGACCCGTCGTCTTCATAAATCGATGCGAGCGAAAAACCCTCGTAAGAATTTGTGTTCAACATCAAATCCAAGGCCAATGATTTGTTGAGATGGGATGCAACCTCCCAGGCTCTTTGGTTGGATGCAATGCCTATGAAGCTGCGTGGGGGCTGCTCCATGACGAGGATGTGTTTCTTCTTGGCCACAGTGCGTGAATTTCAACAAATATCGGCACGAATACAACGGAAGACCTTAGGGCAAGGAGGTCTAATGCTTGGCTAAAGCAGCAAAAAGACATTGTCTGATGATTCAGACCCGAACCAATCACAAGGCCGACCAATGTGTGTATGGAGAAAAATAAAGTGTTATATTTGCCGCGTTCAAGCCCTTAAAGTGCAGAAAATCGCTTTGTTGGGCTGTATTAGAGGCTAGTAACTTAATCCAAAACACGATGTCCGCAATCGCAGAAAAAGTTAAGCAAATTATCGTCGACAAGCTTGGCGTGGATGGCAATGAAGTGGTTCCAACCGCAAGCTTCGCTAACGACCTCGGAGCTGACTCACTCGACACGGTTGAGCTGATCATGGAATTCGAAAAAGAGTTCAACATCAGCATCCCTGACGAAGCAGCAGAGAAAATCGTTACCGTTGGTGACGCAATCAGCTACCTCGAAGCAAACAGCAAATAAAATTTCATGGCCTTCAGGAGAGTTGTTGTTACCGGTATGGGGTCGTTGACCCCAATCGGCAATGATTTGGAAACTTATTGGAATGGTTTGATCACTGGACAAAGTGGGGCTGCCCCCATTACCCGGTTTGATGCCACCCAATTCAAGACACAATTCGCCTGTGAGGTCAAGAATTTTGACATTGGCAATTACATGGACAGAAGGGAAGCCAGAAGGATGGACCCCTTCTGTCATTATGCCATTGTTACGGCCGACGAGGCCATGAAAGACGCTGGATTTGAAAATGGGGGGTATGACGGCACGCGCTTTGGTGTCATCATCGGTTCTGGAATCGGTGGAATCTCCACCTTTCAAGACGAGGTACGTGATTTTTTCTTAGGAGACGGGACGCCCAGATTCAATGTTTTCTTCATCCCGAAGATGATCATTGACATCGCCGGCGGGCACGTTTCCATGAAATACGGGTTGAAAGGACCCAACTATAGCTGTGTTTCAGCTTGTGCCACCTCTACCCATTGCATTGCTGACGCTTTTCTGCTGATTCGTAGTGGATTAGCCGACGTGATGCTCGCAGGAGGTGCCGAAGCGGCGGTCACGGAAGGTGGTGTGGGTGGTTTCAATGCCATGAAAGCCCTTTCCACTCGAAATGACTCTCCTTCCACAGCATCCAGACCATTTGATCTCGACCGTGACGGCTTCGTTCTGGGTGAAGGTGCTGGTTGTTTGGTGTTGGAAGAATACGAACACGCTAAGGCACGTGGCGCTCGGATTTACGCTGAATTGCGTGGCGTTGGCATGACAGCCGATGCACATCACCTGACTGCTCCCCATCCGGAGGGAGAAGGTGCGGCCGGTGTCATGAACCAATGCTTGCAAATTGCAGGTTTGTTGCCTCAAGACGTTGACTATATCAACGTTCACGGCACTTCTACCCCACTTGGGGACATTGCCGAAACCATGGCCATCAAGCGTGTTTTCGGAGACCATGCCCACAAGTTGAATATTAGCTCCACCAAGTCCATGACCGGTCACCTCCTTGGTGCCGCAGGCGTCATCGAGTCTATCGCATCTGTTCTCTCGATTCACCACGGAATAGTCCCACCCACGATCAACCATTTCACGGACGATCCGGCGTGTGACCTAAACTACACATTCAATACCGCCGCCAAACGTCAAGTGAACGTGGCCCTCAGCAACACCTTTGGATTCGGCGGCCACAATGCCTCAGTGGTGTTTTCCAAGGTCGATTGAATCCGCCTTGCGCATTCCTTGCCCCAAGTATTTATCCGTAGGTATCCATCCTAAAGTGGCCCCTTTTGTTTCGTCAGCTCTATAATTATTTCCTTAGTCCCGAACGTAAATTTGTTCGGCAGGTACGGTCTATCACCGGTTACACCCCCAAGGATACCTTTCTTTATCATTTGGCCCTCAAGCACTCCTCTTTGGTGTCAAGCCAAAAGCACTCCCATGCTGAATGCAATGAACGACTGGAGTTTTTGGGTGATACTATTCTTGATTCCGTTATCTCTGAATACCTGTTTAAATTGTACCCGACGCGTGATGAAGGATTCCTCACTGAAATGAGGGCCAAAATCGTGAATAGGCGCTCTTTGAATGACATGTGCCGCAAAATCAAATTGGATTCCCTGATTCAATTCCACCGAACGCGTTCAAGCCAAGTCAATCGGTCCATGTACGGGGATGCCTTGGAGGCTTTCATCGGAGCGGTTTATTTGGATTTAGGATATGAATCAACCAAGAAATTCGTGCTGAACCGAATCCTCGGAGACCATGTGGACATTCTTGAGGTCGAAGATTATATCTACAACTTCAAGTCAATTTTGTTGGAACACGTTCAAAAAGAAAAACTTGAGCCCTTGAGCTATGAATTGGCAAATGAGGATGGGGAGGGCAGCGATAAAATATTCAGAATCAACGCCAAAATAGGGGAGCAAATCGTGGGTACTGGCCTTGGCAAAAAGAAGAAAACAGCTGAGCAGGCCGCATCTGAAGACGCACTCAAAAAAATGAAAGTGCTGCCAAGCGATTTTGACCCCGAAAACTAATCTTTTACTGCCCCGTCCAATGTATTTAGCAGCATCTCTACAGGGATGTTAGAGCATTCGAAATGCCCCTCGGGACAAGATTTGAAGCCGTGAAGTCCACAAGGCCTACAGCTCAGGCTCTTGGTTGTTTCCACCGTCGAGCCCCTACTTCCTGTTGGCCCAAACCCGAAGTGAGGTACTGTAGATAAAAAGACAGCTGTCACCGGAGCATTTGTGGCACTTGCGAAGTGTAGAGGGGCGCTGTCATTCACGAAATTCATGGTGGCTCCCTCCATGAGTGCAACCGATTGCAACATGGTCAACCTTCCCGCCATTGTTTCAACATTTGTGTGTGATACGCCACCCTTGATGCGGTTGCAGGCTGCTTGGTCTGTTGGACCGCCCAACAACAGCACGTCCAGCGAAGTCGGCAGGGAATCAATCAATTCCATCCATTTTTTTTCTGGCCATTGTTTGGTGAACCATACAGAGGTTGGTGCAATGCAAACATAGGGTCGGTCCCGCTTGATGGTTTCGCGGTCGATTGTCGAAGGGTAGAGTCGGATGGAATCCTGTTGTTGGTCCGTAAAGTGTTCCACGACCGTCAGGTTCCTGGCGACCTCATGGGTGCCATCCCCGATACGGTGCTGAACTTGGCGGTGGTACAGAAACGAGAAGGGATTTTTGTCGAAACCGCATATGTGCTTCGCACCTGAAAACACAGCCAACAAACCGGAGCTGGAGTAACGGTGCAGGTTTACGACGACGTCGTAGCGTTCGGCACGGATTTGTTTCAGCAGCCTCCAAAGCTCTTTAAGCTTGCCCTTTCCCTTGTCACGGACGAATAATTTTTGAACAAATGGATGTCCTTTCAAGAGGCCTTCGTTTCCCTTGCGAAGTAAAAAATGAATCTCAGCACCAGGAAACACGCGATGTAGCCGCTCTAATACAGGAGTAGCCAACACTACATCCCCGGTATACGCCGGTTGTACTACAAGGATTTTGGACGGGGTCAAATTGGGGTTCACGGTTGGAGTTGTGATTCTTGAATGGCCAACCACGCCATGAGTCCGGTCGAAACGCCCAATGAGGATTCTTCAATGTCAAATTCGGGCGTATGGACGCCATGTACGATTCCACGGCTTTCGTTGCGGGTCCCAAGGCGGTAAAAGCAACCGGGCACTTCATGAGAATACCAAGCAAAATCTTCTGCGGCCATCCATAAATCAAGGTCCACCACCTTGTCGACGCCCACGTATTCCTCGGCCCATTTCCTTGCCCGTTGGTAGACCTGCATATCGTTGTGAAGGACCGGATACCCCTTTTTGATTTCAAGTTCAGCCTGTCCACCCATGGATTTGGCTGTCGAATGCACAATTTCATGGATCATGTCATGTGCTTTGTGGCGCTGGGTTTCGTTCATGCAACGGAATGTGCCTTCTAGCATCACGAAATCGGGAATGACGTTGGTTGCACCATCTCCGCGAATTTTTCCGAAACTCAAAACGGAAGGAATGCGTGGGTCAGACATCCTGCTCACAACTGTTTGAAGATTCAAAAGGATTTGGGCCGAAATGATGATGGGGTCAACAAACGCTTGGGGTTGGGCTGCATGGCCCCCCTTGCCCACAACTTTGAGGTAGATTTCATCTGCACTTGCCATGTACATGCCGCCTCGCATTCCGATTGTGCCGGCCGGTAGAAGAGGCATAACGTGCTGCCCGAAAATGGTCTCCACGGTTGGATTAGCCAAAACACCCTCCTTGATCATGACGTGTGCGCCACCGGGAAGCTTTTCCTCGCTCGGTTGGAATATGAACTTGATGGTGCCCTGGAAGTGGTCACGCAATTCAGAAAGGATCTTAGCCGTGCCCAATAACGACGCAGTATGCACATCATGGCCACAAGCATGCATCACACCGGGATTCTTAGAGGCGTAATCAACCCGATTGGATTCCTGTATGGGAAGCGCATCCATGTCGGCACGCAGAGCGACCACCCGACCACTCCCCAGATTGCCCCGCAAAAGACCTACAACGCCCGTTTTGGCAACACTGGCTTCGTATTCAATTCCCCAAGACTGGAGTTTGTTGCATACCAACGCGGCCGTCTCATGTTCCTCGAATGCCAATTCGGGGTTCGCATGGATGCACCTCCTGATTTCGATGATTTCTGGCAATATTTCAACTGCACGATTGGCGATGGAGGCTCTCAGGTCCATGAAGCATTCATTTTTCCAAATATCGGAATTTGCTCCACAACCCATTCATACCCCAAAGGGTCTTTGGTTTTCCAAGTCAAAACCGGGGCACCAAGCGTCATCCATGCAAGACCCCGATCTGGAGAATTGCTGCATGCTCGAACGATGGCTTAAAGGATGTCTTCATGGGTTGACAGAATTCCCCAAAAAGAAATCTTGGTTGTTGAATGGCCATCTATTCCTAGGTTATGGTGTTTTTGTCTAATTTCCCCGTATGGCAAGGAAAATCAACTTCGATGAACCCGTGATTGTGTTGGGGGCCGGGCTTTCTGGCTCTCTGATGGCATTGTACTTGGCAAGGCAGGGCTTTCGTGTGGAAGTTTTCGAGCGTCGGACGGACATGAGAAAAACACGGATTTCAGCGGGGAGGTCCATCAACTTGGCGATATCCGTGAGGGGTTTGCATGCCATGGAGGAAGTGGGGCTGATTGAGCCCGTCCGCGAAATGTGTATCCCGATGCCAGGCAGGATGATACACCCCTTGGGGGGTGGAGCCCCTCAATTGATGCCGTACTCCAAAGATGGAAACAAGGCCATCAATTCCATTTCACGGGGACATCTCAACATGTTGCTGATGGATGAGGCCGAGAAACATCCGGGCGTAAGGCTCCACTTTCAAAAGCGTTGTTTGGGGGTGGATTTGGATGCAGCTACCGCCCAAATTATAGATGAAACGACGGGAGCGACTTCGGTCGTTGGCGGACAAACCATTCTTTGTTGCGACGGTGCTTTTTCGGGTGGGCGCAGTAGCATGTTCAGAAGCCAAAGGTTCGACTATTCCCAAGTTTTTCATGAGGCAGCCTACAAAGAGTTAAGCTTCCCACCCACCGCGACAGGCGATTGGCAGGTCGAAAAAAACGCTTTGCACATTTGGCCAAGGGGCGGGTTCATGTTGATTGCCTTGCCCAACCTAGATGGCAGTTTCACGGTCACGTTGTTTTATCCGGCCAAGGGCCCCAACAGCTTTGAGACTTTGGATACGCCGCAACGCGTCGAAACATTCTTTGAAACCTATTTCTCGGATGCCAAGGCCTTGATGCCTAATCTCTCCGAGGAGTTTTTCGAAAATCCGACCGGCGACTTGGTCACCATCAAATGTTCTCCTTGGGTGCACCAAGGCACATTGGCTTTGGTGGGTGATGCTGCGCATGCGGTGGTCCCGTTTTATGGCCAAGGAATGAACGCAGCATTCGAGGATTGCACTGAAATGAATGCCTGCATTAAGCGTTCAGACAGTTGGGAGGAAGCTTTCGCATCGTACAACGCGGCACGCGTAGCGAACGGACATGCCATTGCCGACCTCGCTATAGACAATTATTTCGAAATGCGGGATTATGCAGGGGACCCGGACTGGCAATTCAGGAAAAAAATAGAACACTCCTTGGAGAGGAATTTTGGCGACAGGTACGTATCCCGATACGAATTGATTGCCTTCACCCGAGCCCCTTATGCTGAGGCACTGAGAAGGGGATTCGTCAACGATGGCATCCTCAAAGAATTGGCGGTGGGAATTGACCGCGTGGAAGATGTGGACTTGAACCTTGCCAATAAGCTGATCGGGGAGCGACTGTAACCGAGGTTGCCGAACGCTAGGGCCCGATTGATTACTTTTGAACCATGACGAGTTGGAAAATTTGGCATACGTACTTGTTGACGATTTCCTTGGGCTCCATCGGAGGTTTATTAGCATGGAGCTATTGGGGTTGTGGCGACAGCTGCGTGCTGTGGTCATCGCCAGTCTGGATGACACTGAGGGGCGCATTGTTGGGCGTATGTGTTGCCATCATTCTCCATCCGTCTTCCTCAATTCAAAAAGAACAATGAAAAAACTTACAATGATTGGCACAATGGGCTTGATGGTGTCCATGGCGATGGGATGTCAAGCGCAGCAGGATGTCAAACCAACGAATGGTAGCTCTTTGGGGGTTTCCACCAAACCAACACAGGTGGTGAACATCAGCTGGGAAGAGTTTGAGTCTTTGCGTAGTCAAAACCCTCAGATGAGGCTTGTGGATGTCCGGACTGAGGGAGAAGTATCAGGTGGTTTTGTGGGAGGCACAACAGATTTTGTCGTATTTGACGATGAATTCACCGAAAAAGCCGTCAAAAACTTGCCCAAGGGCTCACCGGTTGCTTTATATTGCAAGGCCGGTGGAAGGAGTTCGAAGGCTTCGAACATCCTTACTCAACAAGGCTTTGGAAAAGTTTATAACATCACCGGAGGAATTGACGCTTGGATTTCCAAGGGAAAACCGTTGGTGAATAAAGATTAATATTTTGTTGGTAGAGTTTGGTATGTAAGCGCGGGCAGACTCCCAGTCTGCCCGTCGCAATTTTATCCCTTCAGCAACTTCTTACTGCCAAAACCAACTCAATCGCCAATTCTGTTATTTTTTCAGAAACGTGAAAAACGTGTCGCCACGAAGACCCAAGCGCAAGGTTTCGAGCGGAATGATTTCATGAGGAGCGATGTTGCCCAAATTGACATTGGCTCCAAAAAGCTCGATGAACCAAACCTGCTGAGTCTTCAGCGGCGCCTCCCACATGATACGGGTGGGGTCGATGTTATGCGTGATTTCTTTGACCAAGCCCTGATCGGCTTCTCCTGACTTGTGAAATACTCCAACGGTGCCACTTTCGCGCGCTTCCGCAATTACTTTGAATGCACCGGCCTCTAGTTCACGCCTCATCATTTCAACCCACTTGTATGGGGGAATCACCACATTGGCGTCCTTGCTTCCCACTTCTGAAAGAACCGTGAAGTCTTTGGAAAGAGAAGAAATCAGGTGGCGCTTGGTTTCCCAGGCCATTTCGATGCTGCCATCACTTACCTCCACGAACTCACATTTGTAATGGTCGATGAGACGGCGGTAGTCGTCGAATTGGTCGCGAACCATGAACGCCTCCAACAGGGTGCCACCGAAATAGTAGGGAATACCCGCCTCACGGTAAACCGCTAACTTTTTTTCCAAGTTGGGTGTGATGTAACCTGTCCCAAATCCAAGCTTGACCACATCGACAAAGTCCCCAGCCACACTGACGAAGTCTTCTGCTTCGCGCGCGCTCATACCCTTGTCCATGGACATGGTGAAACCCATTTTCCTAGGTTTTGAACTCCTTTCAGGCAGTCCGTTCAGTTTAAAGTCTTTCATCATTGTATTGCTGAATCATGGCCTTGATGCTAGGCACGTTTATCAGTTCGGGAAAAATATTGGTCAGAATGTAGCTTTTGGCCGGATCAAGAATCAAACCGTTTTCAAGGTTTGTCAAACCCTTGTCCCATCGCTTCAGTTCGAACAAATATGCAGCCAATTGATAATACAAATCTGCTGCTGCAGGGTTCATCACGATTGCTTCTTCTAGGAATGTGACGGCTCCGTCCTTGTTTCCGTCTCGATGAAGAAGCTCGCCCCATTCTTGCCACATTTTTACATCGTGTGAATTGATGCGCAAAGCCCTGTCTAACGCCTCATATGCGGTTGCAGGATGCCCCATGCGATAACTGCATACTGCGTAGGCCAACCAACCATCGAAGTTTTCTTCATCTATTTTGAGGGCCTTTTGGTAAAAGTGCATGGCTTCGTTGAACTTTTCTTGCATTTCCATGCAATATGCAAGGCCCAACCAAGCGTCGGAATATGCAGGATTGTTGTCGGTGGCGCGCAGATAATATTTGACCGCCATGGGGTAGTTCAGGAGGTGCTCGTAGCACTCTGCCATGTAATAGTGGAGGGCGGCATCGGGTTTTTCCAACACGGAGGCCTCTAGGAAGCTCTTCAAAGCCTCATCATAGCGTTCGAGCTCCACCAAAACCTGCCCCCTATTGAACCATGCCGAGGCAAATGAATCTTCTATGGCCAATGAAAAGTCATAGGAATCCAAAGCCAGTTCATACAACCCGAGTTTCGTGTAAAGAATTCCCAGGTTATACCAAACCTGACTGGAAAAAGGATCGTGGTTGAGGTAGTTTTTGTACAGTTCAATGGCATCGTCCAATTTCTCTTGGGATTCGAACACAAATGCCAATTCAAAGACAGGCTCCTCAAACTCGGGGTTCAACTCGATTGCCTTCAAAAAGTAACCCTCTGCCTCTTCCATCTTCTCGGCCAACTGGGCAATTGCCCCCAACTGGTACCAAACCTCTTCTTTGCGCTCGGCGGATTCCAAAAATTGCTGAAGGATGGCCTTCGCCTGTGAATACTCGCCGAGTTGTGTCAATATTTCCGCCTTCAGAAATTGATACTCCATTTGAAGGGGATTCATTTCTGTGGCCCGGTCTATGTCCCTTAAGGCTTCTTGGAATTTGTTGAGTTCAAACAAGACTTGGGCTCGCTTGAAGTACATGTCCTCGCTACGGGGATGGGTTTTCAACCCATGGTTCACCAATTTCAGGGCCTTGGTGAGCTTGCTGTGGCGCATGTAGAAATTGAAAATGTCGTCCAACTCGAAGATGTCGAAAAAATAATGCGCCTCTCCACGCATCATGGACTCAAACTTTTGCGCCTCTTGACTGAGCCGCTGGTCGCTTTGATCCTCCGGTCCTTGTTGGTCGTGTCTCTCCATCCGCAGTAAGCTGATAATCCTTGTCGGGTCAGAAACAAGGAGCGGGCAACTTGATTCCCAATTGGTTTACGGGTTGTTTCGGGGAATGGAGCCATTCACCGCACGCCCCGAACGACCAGGCATGGTGACAAGATACACACCTGCAAATATCAGTAAAATTAGTGGAATGGTGGACCAGCTGACTTCACCAAAACCGGCACAAGCCGACACCACGGTAACGAACACAGGCTGGATGTAAACATAGGCTCCAACCGAAGATGCGGGAACCGCTTTCATGGCCCACGCATTCAGGAAATAGGCGGCGATGGTGGCAAACAAAACCAAAAACACAATTCCCCAAACCGCTTTCAGGTCCATCAGGTTCCAATCCGTTTCCAACAAGAAAGGCGTGCCTATCATCACGTTGGGGATGCTTCCCACCACAAATACAGCTGTGATGACGGTCATGGTTTGATACTTTTGAAGCAAGGGTCGCACCAACACCAGGTACACACCATACAAGGCTGCATTGAGGGTAATCTTAATGTCGCCCGGTAGGCTGGAGCCCTCCGCCTGCAAAGTCCCTGCTGCGCTTGCCCAAATCAAACCCGCAGCCCCAAGAAAGGAGGCGAGAATGCCTGCAATCTTCCTCCAGTTGATTTTTTCGGTTCCCATGAACCAGGCGGCAACCAACACAAACACTGGAGAGGTGATCATCAAAACAGAGGAATTGACCCGGCTCGTTTCAGAAACCCCCCATAAAAAGAAGGTTTGGTTCAACGTAACCCCTAGCAAAGCGCATATTCCCACTAAAATCCAATCTTCCCGACCCTTGATTTTTTCATTGGAGAAGAAAGGTTTGCAGGCCAACAAAACAAGGGAAACGGAGAAACACCGTATGGCCAACAAGGCAAAGCTGTCTACTTGGGCCTCGAAAATGGGTTTGATGGTGAAATAATTGATGCTGTAGAACAAAGCCACCATCAACAATGAGGCGTGGGCATAAATGAATTGGCGGCTTTTTCCCAATTAGAAATTTTTGCCCAAAGATAGATGAAGCAGTGGTTTTTGAACGGTGTAATCTTCCACGCCCCAAGCGAGGTCCATCCGGACATTGTAACCAAACACCTGCGCCCTTGCCCCTGCTCCAAAACCCATGATGAACGGGCTTTTAAGGGTTTGAACGGTAATGCTCACCGGATAGGAGTCGATGGTTTCAGTGTTGATTGGGTTTCGTTGCGAAAAGGGGTTTCCGTTGGTCCAAGCAGTTCCCACGTCGAAAAACGGTATCAGCTCGACTTTGTACAAGGGGTCGTTGGGAAGGCTTTGTTTCATGATGCGTGAAACTGGAATTCTCAGCTCAGCATTGTAAACAAAATTACGGGCTCCATTACGGGCATTGAAACGAAACCCTCTGATGGCAGCTCCATATTGGAAATAATGAAGCTCGCCGATGTCAGCCCCGATGGGATAGTCCTCCGGGTTGTTGAATCGACCGAACAGCCAATCC
>Ga0068872_10000782_pt1 | contig 26357 bp, 20 predicted proteins | sample NOAtaG_7_FD_66441 | JGI IMG/M metagenome (GOLD analysis project Ga0068872, IMG submission 66441) | Freshwater lake microbial communities from Lake Erie, under a cyanobacterial bloom - NOAA_Erie_Diel1S_2200h metaG | ecosystem: Environmental > Aquatic > Freshwater > Lake | place: USA: Ohio, Lake...
AAGGGGGCAAGCGGGGGGGCAGCGGGGGGGCGGGCGGATTGGTGGATCCGGGCGTGGGGCGGGGGCGTATGCTGGCGTGCCCGCCCGTGCTGGAGCCGACGCCCCCATGCCATCTTCGGCCAACCTGGGACCGACCCTCGCGTGCATCGCGCCGTTTGGGTTCACCTTCGACATCCGGCGGTTCTTGCGTGCGTATGCCCAGGCGGGCTGCACGACGTGCCAGTTCTATCGCAACGAGCAGAACCCACCGACGGTGCGGGAGGCTCTGGCGGCGGCGGCGGACGCGGGGCTGCGGTTTGATTCCATCCACGGGGTGTTCGGCTATCACCTGGACCCGTCGTCGCCGGACGCGGGGCATCGGGCGCACTGCCTGAAGGTGTATGAGGACGAGGGGAAGTTGGCCAAGGACCTGGGCGGGCCGCTGGTGGTGGTGCATCCGGCGAAGTGGAACGAGAACCGGCGGGAGATGAGCCGGCCAGAGGTGGAGGCGAGCAGCCGCGAGCGGTGGCCCCATCTGGCGGATTTTCTCTCTCGGCTGGCGGAGACGGGGGAGCGGCTGGGGGTGACGTATCTGATCGAGAACCAGCCGTTGAACTGCCCGCTGGGGCATGACGCGGCGGCGCTGGCCTCGGCGGTGCGGTCGATTGGCTCGCCGGCGATTGCCATGTGTCTGGATTCGGGGCATGCGCACATCACCGGTGATGCGGCGGAGGCGGTTCGGGCGTGCGCGGATGTGATCGGGTATCTGCACATTCACGACAACGACGGCAAGCTGGACGACCACCGCATGCCGGGAGACGGGACGCTGGACTGGGGTGCGTTCGCAACGGCGCTGCGGGAGACGCAGTTGGGCGCGGTGCGGATGCTGGAGGTGTTCTACGACGAGGCGAAGGTGGAGGGGCTGAACGCGGGCGGGCTGCGGGCGCGGCTGGCGGCGCAGTGCGCGATCGGGTGAGGGGTCAGGTCAGTTGGTCCAGAAGCGCCAGGGCCCGGGGTGGGCGAGGGCGGCATCGGGCACGAGGGCGGCGCGGACGGCGGCGGCGACAGCCAGACCGCCCTGAGCGGTGAGGCAACTGACGGGCAGTTCATCCGGAGCGGGTGCAGCGGCGGGGCGGTCACAGCGGAGGGCGACGCGGAGGACGCCGGCGGCGGGGCGGACGGAGGGCGGGAGCGGCGGCGGGGGGGTCGGGTCGGCGGCGTCGCGGCAGAGCAGGACGAGATCGGCCTTGGCGAGGGCGGCGCGGGCGAGGTCGGCGGCGTGGGCGGCCAGGGGGTCGGCGTTGGTGTGCGAGGGGAGGACGCCGGGGGTGTCGATCCAGCGGACGGCCAGGCCATCGAGCAGGAGGGGGGCGCCGACGTGGTCTCGGGTGGTGCCGGGTTCGTCGTTCACCAGGGCGACGGCGCGGCCAGCGAGGCTGTTGAGCAGGGTGCTCTTGCCGATGTTGGCGAAGCCGAAGGTGGCGACGACGGGCTCGGTGAGCAGGCGGCGGAGGAGGTGTGCGGGGGCGAGGGGCGGCGGGGTGGAGGATGTGGCGGCGGCGGCGTGGTGGGTGGCCCAGCGGCGGGGCTGATCGAGCAGGAGGTCGATGGCCAATGGGCTGGGGCAGCGGGCAAGGGCGGAGAAGAGGTGGGCGTGGAGGGGATCGGGCCAGAGGCCGGGTGCCGGATCGGGGGAGGGTTTGTCGTCGGCGGGCGGGAGGGGGTGATCGTGCGGGTGGGCGCCGGCGGCGGTGAGGGCGGCGAGCAGGCGGGCGACGGTGGCGGGCCCGCCATGGCAGGTGATGGTGGCGGCGGCGGGGGCCCAGCGGCAGACGAGGGCGTGATCGATACCGGGGAGGGTGCGAAGGCGGGTGTCGCCGGGGAGCACGGGTGCGGCGCCCGGGGAGGTCAGGGCGGCGAGGGCGGTGTCAACATCGCCGGCGAGGTGGACGGCGGCGAGTGCGGCGCCGGGGGGGGCGGCGAGTGTGAAGCGGCAGCGGAGTGACGCGGGGGCGGGGGGCATGCGCCAGGTGGGTTACTCGCCGGGCGGCAGCGGATCGGGCCGCTTGGGTGCGGGCGCGGGGGCGTTGGGGGCGGTTGGAGCGCCGGGGGCCGCGCTCGGGTCGGTCATCTGGCGTTCGGGGGCGAGCTGGTTGCGAAGCTGGTTGAGGCGGATGTTGGGCTGCTCGTTGAGGCGCTGCATTTCGCGTTCGTTGGTGACGACGACGGGGGTGATGAAGGCGACGAGCTCGGTGTTGGTCTTGGTGCGTTCGATGTTGGTGAACAGGGCGCCGACGAGGGGGATGTCTCCGAGGAGGGGAACCTTGCGCTTCACGTCGGAGTCTTCGCTGCGCATGATGCCGGAGATGACGACGGTCTGTCCGTCCTGAACGATGAGCTGGGTGGTGGTTTCGCGGCGTTCGATGATGGCGCCGCCGAAGAGGGTGCGGGAGGGGTCAATCGAAGAGAGTTCGAGGTTCACCTTCAGGTCGACGTCACGCTCGGGGGTGATGCGGGGGCGGACGCGGAGGGCGATGCCGACGGCCTTGTAGTCGAAGCTCTGGACGAGGCCGGCGTCGCCGGTGGAGGTCTGGGTGTCGGTGATGAAGGGGATGTCCTGGCCGTCGAAGAACTCGGCCTGCTGGTTGTCGCCGGTGAAGATGCGGGGCTCGGAGAGGATGGTGACCTTGGTGTTCTGCGCGAGGGCCTGGAGGAGGACGTTGAGGTCGACGCCGACGTTGAGGACGGAGGTGTCGAACAGGCCGGGGAGCAGGTCGTTCTTGGTGCCGGTGATGGGCTGGGTGACGTTGCCCTGGGCGTTGCGGGTGCCGCCGAAACCGACGGTGTTGTCCGAGCGGGTGGGTGTGATGCCGGACTGGCTGAAGCGCAGGCCGAGGGCGGTGGCGTCCTCGCCGGAGATCTCGGCGATGACGGCGGCGATCAAGACCTGACGGTTGGGTTTGTCGAGCTTTTCGATGAGATCGACGACGGCGCGTTTGTATTCCTGCGGGGCCATGACCAGCAGGGCGTTGCGGCGGGAGACGGGCACGACGCGGACTTTGCCGACGAGGTTGGAGGTGCCGGCGGTGTCGGTGGGGACGCGGGCGGTCTGCCACCAGAAGCGCAGGTCGCCGGTGGTTCCGCCCTGCTGGCTCTGCTGGGCTTCGCTGTCGGTGGCGGCCTCGGCCTGGCTGGAGAAGGGGGAGCGTGAGGACTGGCTGACGGCCAGTTCGGAACTGGTGCGGCGGATCTGGGCGAAGGTGCCCTCCTGGGCGAGCAGGGCGTTGACCTGCTCGGCGAGTTCTTCGGCGGTGGCGTGCTTGAGTTCAACGGTCTCGGGGACCAGAGAGGCGATGGGGCGGTCGAGTTCCTGAATGACGCTCTCGATGACCGCGATGTTGTCGGGGCTCTTGGCGACGACGATGAGCCGGCCGGCCTCGGGTATGGCGGAGAACGAGAACTGGCCGGCGAGACGGCCGACGCCCTGCTGGAGCACGGTGCTGCGCTGGCCGCCCTGGCTGCCGACGGTCGCCTGGCTGCCCTGGCCAAAGAGGCCCTCGAGCACGTCCTTCATCTTCACGGGGTCGGTGTGCTTGAGGTCAAACACGCGGGGGGTGACGGCTTCTTCCGGCAGGGGCTTGTCCCACTCGCGGTCGATGAGGGTGCGGACCTGATCCAGGACGGCCTGCTCGGCGACGACGGTGACGGAGTTCTGCTGGGTGTTGCTGGTGACGCGGAGGTTGGCGGTGGGGGCGGCGGAGCCCTGGTTGCCGCCCTGCTGCTGCTGATTGGCGCGGCGATCGCCACCCTGGCCACCTCCGAAGGCCGCCTGGAGCTGGCGGGCGGCGGCCTGAGAGGTGTTGCGACGCTGGGCGGCCTGGGCCTGGGGGTTGTCGGAGAACAGATCGCGGATGTTCTGGGCGATGGCCTCGGCATCGGCGAAGCGGAGCTTGAAGGTCTCGCTGATCAGGGCGGCGGAGGCGGGCTTGTCCAGCGAGGTGATGACACGCTCGATGCGCTGGAGCAGGGCGATGGGGCCGCTGACGAGGACCTGGTTGCTCTCCGGGTCCATGGCGATCTTGGCGTAGTCGGGGATGGAGGGCTTGATGATCTCGGCGACGTTGGCGGCGGTGCCGTGCCGGAGCGAGAAGACCTTCTGGGCGATGGTGCCGATGTCCTGGCGGTCGAGCACGCTCTGGTCGCCGGGGATGACCGGGAGGCTCTGGCGGTCGACGTCGGTCTGGTCGCGGAGGAGGATGAGGTCGCCGTTGTCAACGACGGCGACGCCGGTTTGCTGGAGGGCGAGGAAGACCAGATCCAGCGCCTGCTGGCGGGGGATGGGGCGGTCGTTGAGCAGGGTGATGCGGCGGGAGAGGACCTCTTGCTGGGGCAGGACGACCTTGCCGGTGGTCTCGACGATGAAGGGGATGAGTTGCTCGACGGTGACCTGGCGGAAGCTGAGCTTGGTGGGCTCGGTGGGGCTGGGGCGGCGGACGCCGTTGCTGGAGGCGGGGACGGAGGCGGAGACAGTGGTGGAGGGGGTGGTGGAAGGGGAGGCCTCGGGCGAGGAGGCGGCCGGGGCGGGGGCGTCAGCGGCTGGTGCAGGTGTTGGGGCGGCAGCCGGCGCGGGAGCCGAAGCGGGAGCCGGAGCGGGGGCCGGAGCGGGCGCGGGATCAGCGGGGGGCTGGCTGGCGGCGGCGATGCTGACGCACAGCCCGGCGGCGAGGAAGAGTGCCGCGGAGAGGGGGCGGTGCGAGGTGGTGGACTGCTTGGCCGTCACGGGCGCTCCTTGGTGGTGAGAACGGTGGTCAACGGGTGTCCGCGCGGGGTGGAGGGAAGGCGGGCGGAGTGGCGGGGAGGGTGGAGATGAAGGGGGATCAGCCGGTCTGCTGCGGCGGGCGGTTGGCGGTGCGATCCTGGTTGCGGTTGGGGGGGCGGGTACGGCCGGCGCCCGGGTTGGCGGCGCGATCGCCGCCCTGGCGGGGCCGGGCGGGGCCGGAGCCGGAGTTGGGATTGGACGCGGGGCTGGGACTGGAGCCTGAGCCTGAGCTGGACTCGGGCCGGCGGCGGGCGGGTGAGTCGGGGAGGGTGGGGAGGGGGGCGATGTCGTCCAGGCCGCCGGAGAGTTTGACGGGCTCGCGATCAAAGAGGGTGACGGTGAACTCGGCGCCGCGCCAGCGGACGCGTGCGGTCCAGGGCTCGTTGAGTTCGATGAGTTCCAGTTCGTTGACGGCCGGGTCGCCGACCATCAGGCGGGTGCCGTCGGCGAACCAGGCCTCGCCGAAGGCCATGGCGATCAGGGCGGGTCCGGCGTATCGGGCGGGTGTGGGGGGCGGGGGTGCGATCTTGGGGCGGGGCGGGTAGAAGGGGGAGCGGTTGGCAACGGCGGTTCCGGCCTTGCCGAGGCGGTCCTCGAAGGCGCGGACGTTGCCGTCGATGGCGGCGGAGCTCAGGGGCGTGGCGGTGGCGGGGGGCGGGATGCGTGAGGCGTCCAGCAGGGGGAGGGCCATCCAGGCGAACAGCAGCGGGGCGGCCAGGAGCAGGGCGAAGGCGGTGACACCGAGCCAACCCCGGCCGTCGGCCTGGCGGGCGATGAGTCTGATCAGTTCCGAGGCCATGTCAGGAACGCCCCCCTTCAGCGGCGCGGCTGGGCACCCAGGTCTCGACCAGGAGGGTGACCTGGAGGGTGCCGCCGCCCCGGCGGTTGTTGTCGGAGATGCGGCGGATGTCGACGCGGCTGATGGCCGAGACCTCGGCGGAGCGTTCCAGATCGCGGAGGACGTTCATCATGGCTTCGCTGTCACACTCGATCTGCAGTTCAAGTCCGGCGCGGCTGAGGTTGGCGGCGGGGCCGACGGCGTTGCGCTGATCGGAGAGGGGGATGGCCTCGCGGGTGGTGCGGCGGCGTTCGGTGACGGTGTTCCGCGAGAGGACCTCGGTGACCTTTCGTTCCATGGCGGCGAAGCGGTCCTGAGCGCGGGCGGTCTCGGAGGGCGGAATGGGCTTGCCGAAGGCGGCGATGGCGTTCTCGGTGGCTGCGCGGGTGTTCTCGATCTTCTCGGCGGAGGCGGCGCGGTCGCGGATGGAGGCCTGGATGCGGTCAGCGCGTTCGATGAGACCGGCGTTGAGAGCCATGAGGGGCTCAAGGACGGCGAAGTAGGCGACGAGGAAGACCACGAAGATGGCCAGCCACTTGCCGGAGCGGGGCAGGGTGTTCCAGCGGGCGCGAAGGTTCTTCACTTGGCGCCTCCCTGCGGTGCTTCGCGCATGCGTTGCTGGGCCTTGGCGGCCTCGGCGGCGAGGCGGTCGCGGGTGGCCTGGTCGAGGTCGGTACGCTGCGAGGCGGCGCGTCGGGCGGCCCACTCTTTCATGGCTGAGGCGCGGTCGAGGGTGGCGATCTCGGCGTCGGAGATGGGGGAGGGCGGCTCTTTGGGCGGCGTGGCGGGGGCGGTTGCGGGGGCGGGCCCAGTGTTGGTGCGACCGGTGTTGCCGGCGGAGGAACCGGGGCGGGCAGAGTCGCGACCTGAGGTGGAGCCGGAGCCGGACCCGGCGGTGACGACGGGGCGGTCGACGGTGACTGGGGAGGGGGAGCCTCGGCCGCCCATGGCCAGCAGGGCGTCTTTGACGGCGACGTTGAGCTGGAAGCGGCCGCCGGCGTTGTCGGTGACGCGGGCGTCTTCAAAGACGCGGGAGCCGTTGAGGGTGTCGCGCCAGGAGCCGGGGAGGTCGGAGGAGGTGGTGGTGCCCATGACGATGACGCGTTTGCCGTGCTCGAGGGTGAGCGACTCGATCTCCAGTCCGGCGGGAGCACTGGCGGCCAGATCGGCCAGCAGGGCGGTGACGGGCCAGCGGTGTTCGCGGAGCAGGCCGTAGAAGTCGGTCTGGTCGGCGGCGGCGCGGAGGGCGCCACCGTCGTCGGTGAGTCCGGCGGCGTGACGCTCGAGGATGGCGACGCGTCCGGCGTTGACGGCCAGGGGGGCCAGGAGGATGCCGGCGACGCAGGCGGCGACGGCGGAGAAGCCCCAGACGGGGCGGCTGAGGGCCTCGATGGCGCGATAGAGGGGGTTGCGGCGTTGCTCGGGGCCGTGCTCGGTCATGGCGAGCAGGGGGCGGTCGATGGCATCGGCCCGAAGAACGGCGGCGGCGGCGCCGGCGACCAGGGCAGCTTCCGGGGTGAGGTTGGAGGGCAGGCCGCCGGTGGGGCTGTCGATGGCCAGGGCGAGGGCGGAGGCGTTGGGGGGGCCGGGAGGGCTGCGGAGTTGGAGGTTGGGGGCGAGGCCGACGCCGACGAGGTCGCCGAACTCGGTGAGCGGGGCGGCGGCGTCGGGCTCGCCTGGATCGTCGCGACGGCTGCGGGCGAGGACGCCGGCGGGTCCGGCATCGACCAGCAGGGTGACCACGCCGGTGCGGCCATCGGCCAGGCCGATGGCGCGGGCGCCGTCGGCTCCGCTGGCCAGGCGGGCCAGACCGGCCAGGGCGAGGGGTTCGGGGACCCAGGCGGAAACGACGGGCAGGCCGAGGTCGTCAGCGGGGCCGAGCCAGCCCATGACGGTGCAGCCGCCGGAGTTGGCGGACATGGCGTCGGTGGGTGAGGGCGGAGTGCGGTTGGCCAGGCAGAGCACACCGGCGGCGCGGCGGTGGCTGGGGAAGTCGGCGGGCATCTCGGCCTCGGCGAGCAGGCCGAGGGTCTGGGCGGCCTGGGCGTCGGGGATGCCGACGGGGATGCCGGCATCGATGGGGCGGACGAGGACTTTGTCGCCCCGGACGAGGATGACAGCGGAGTCGGCCCGCAGGCGGGCGGCGGCCTGGGCGACGGCGCGGCGTTCGGCGATGGAGCCGGTGGTGAAGGCGACGCGTTCGGTCTTCTCGATGTTCAGGCGGCGGGAGCCGGGTGCGGAGTCGGCCAGGCTGACCAGGGCGAGCCAGACGGCGTCGCCGAGTTGGGCGGCGGCGACCACCCGGGCGGGGCCGGTGCGGCCGGCGGCCCGCCCCAGCCCGGCGCGGGGCCGCTGGGCGGCTTGGCCCTCGACGGGAGACTTGGCGGCGGAAACCGTGCTGGTGGACATCAGTCGTCTTTCTACCCGGAGCGGCCGATTTGGTTTCCGGCTGGGGACGGAGGCAGGGGAGAAGGGTGGGCGGTGGCGGGGTGGTGGGGTGGCGGGGAAGGGGCGAACGCTAGCGGACCACCATGCGGCGGAGGACCACCGGCAGGGTGGAACGGTCGATCTCGACGGTGATTGCCACTTCGGTGCCGGTGGCCTCGTCGCGGCCCCGGGCGGTGGCGAGGAAGACGTTGGAGCGGACGTCGAGGATGGGGAGCAGGCGGGTGAGGGTCTGTGTGGTCATGCCTTGCACGTCGAGCAGGTCGGTGACCGAGCGGACGTCGCCGCCCTGGCTGTCGCGCAACTGGATGATGCCCTCGCGGATCTCGGGCGTGATGGCGGAGATGCACTTGAGGACGTCTTCAGAGGCGGTGTTGATGTTGACCTTGCCGGGGAAGAGGGCGGCGGGGTCTTGTGCGGTGGCGCGATCGACAACGGCGGCGATCTGCTCGCGTGAGAGGTTGGGGACAGCACGCTGAGGGCCGCCCCGGGCCTGGCCCCGCCCCCCCCCTCCGCCCTGGGCGCGGGCGGCCTGCTGGAGGGAGTTGGCGATGGATTGCAGGCCGGGGCTGATGAGCTGGGCGATGGTGCCGCCGGAGGCGATGGACTGGGTGATGGTCTCGGCCTGGGCGGAGTTCACGCCGAGGAGGGACTCGACCTCGCTGGGGGAGGCGTTGGCCAGATCGACGCGGGGTTCGCCGCCGGGGAGTGTGCCGCCGTCGATGCTGGAGGCGGTGAGCAGGGAGGACCAGCCGCCCTCGGTGGCCATGGCGGAGAGGCCGGCGTCGCCACCGCCGGTTCCGCCGGCGGAGGTGGCCCCGGCGGCGGCGCGGGCGACGGTTCCGCCGGCTCCACCGGCCCCGGCGGCGCGTTCGGCTGGGGAGACGACACCGTCGAGGTTGAAGTCCAGGCCTCGGACCATGTCGCGGGTGACACCCTTGACCAGTTCCAGTTCGGCGATGGAGCGGAGGGGGCCGTTGCGGGGGGCGTAGGGGTATTGGAGGGTGCCGTAGGTCTCGACCTCGGCGCCGGAGGTGCGGGCCTCTTCGTCGGCGTCGATGTAGTCGAGGATGGCGTCGGCGATTTCTTCGGTCATGTCGGGGAGCAGGAGCAGGTCGTTCCGCGACATGAGGTTGATGTTGATGCGGCTGTGGGTGTCGATGATGCCGGGGCGGGTCTGGCCGTTCTCGGTGTACTCCAGTCGCCAGGTGGCCGAGCGCTCGCCGAGGGTGCCGGAGGCGTCGGCGGCGATGGCGCCGAGCAGTGCGACCGATCCCATGGGTTCGGTCTGCTGGGCCTCGGCCTGCAGGCGGGCCAGGACGTTCTCAATGCCGGCGCGGGCGGCCCAGGTGGCGCGGACGCGGGCGAGGGATTCGCGGCCGGCAGCGGCGCTTTTCCAGGCGGAGAGTTGCAGGCCGCCGAGGATGACGGCGACCAAGGCGATGGCCCAGAGGGCCAGGGCCATGGCGAAGCCGGGACGCGAGGCGCGAGGACGAGGGTGGTGGGTCATCGGCCGCCACCTCCTGCGCCGCCACCGCCACCACCGCCACCACCGCCACCACCGCCACCACCGCCACCACCGCCCCCACCCCCCCCGCCACCGCCACCGGGTCGTCCACCACCACCGGGGCCACTACCACCGGGGCCACCGCCACCGGGGCCACCGCCGCCGGGACCGCCGCCGCCGGGACCGCCACCACCGGGCCCGCCACCACCGGGGCCACCGCCACCGGGGCCACCGCCACCGGGGCCACCGCCACCGGGTCGTCCACCGCCGGGTCGTCCGCCGGCGCCGGGTCCGCCGCCTTCACCGGGTCGGCCGCCGAGTTGGGTGCCGCCACCGCCGCCGGTTTGGCCGGCCCCGGCGGGCTGGGTGCCGCCGGCGGGGAGGGCGCCGCCGGCGGGGAGGGCGCCGGTGGGCAGGGCGGTGGGTGCGGCGGCGACGACCGCAACGGGCGTGGGCACGCGATCGATGGCGACGGTGCGGCGGGCGGTGCGGAGGACCTGGCCGCCGTCGGCGGCGGCGGTGACGGTGACGCGGACGGCGTGCGGGTAGCCGAGGGAGTCCGAGTCCCACTCGGTGGTCCAGTTGACGCCGTCGGAGGCTTCGATCTTCAGGCCGACGATGCCGGGGACGAGCGGGGCGGCGACGCCGCCGGCGTCCTGCCACTGGTCGGGGCTGGCGTCTTCGCGGCGCCAGAGGGAGAGGCCGGATTCGACCTCGGGGTCGGCGTCGACGCGGTACTGCACTTCGCGGACGGGGGCTTCGTTCTGCTGGCCGGTGGGGCGGATGACGCGGGTGGCCTCGACGAGCAGGAGCAGGCCGTCGCGGGTCTGGGCGGCGGGGTTGGAGTTGGAGGCGGTTGCGGCTGCGGGGGCCGCGGAGGCTCCGCTGCCACCACCGCCGGGGATGATGGCGACGCGGGAGCGGGCCAGGTCGGCCTCGCGGGCGACCAGGGCCAGGTCGCGGGCGATCAGGGTGGCGGCGGCGTCGGCGCGGGTGAAGGCCTCGCGTGTGGAGGCGACGCGGCGGCTGCCGAGCATGCGGCTGATGACGACGGTGATGATGCCGGCGATGAGCGCGACGATGATGACGGCGACGATGATCTCGACGAGGGTGAAGCCGGCGGTGCGGGCGCGGGATGTCGGGCGGGCCGGGAGGCGGTTCACGGCGCACCTCCGGCGGGCGGGGCGGCGCCGGGCACGCCTTGGGAGCGGTCAACAGCGCTCTCGGGTTCGCGGGGCGGGTCGGGGTCGTCGCCGGCGCGGGCGGCGATGAGGGTGCTCACGGTGGCGGACTTGGTCTGCCCGGCGGAGAGCCAGGTGATGGTGACGGCGACCTGGTAGGGCGTGCTGCTTGAGCCGCCGGCGATCTGCAACTGGTAGCCGTACTGCTCGAAGGGCGGGTCGCACTGGCCCTGGAGGGGGAAGCGCTGGGCGTAGTTGTCAGGGCCACGGACCAGGACGAGGTTGAGTTGCTCGTCGGCCAGCATGGCGGCGGTGGCGAGGCGCTCGCCCTCGGCCTGCTGGCCGATGGCGCGGCTGGCCAGCCCGACCAGGGCGCTCAGGCCGACGCCGAGGATGACGGCGGCGACGACGGCGTCGAGCAGGGCGACAGCGCGGCGGGTTGCACGCGAGCGTTTCACCACGGCTGAGTCCTCCGGCCGGTGGCGTCGAGGTCCACAGCGCGGCCGAGGCCGGGCCGCCAGCCGACGGTGGGGCTGACGCGGGCGAGGCGGGAGGTGAGTTCGCCGGTGGGGAGATCGACCTGCCAGAGTTCGCCGCCCTGATCGGTGAAGGAGGCGGAGGCGGTGATGCGGCGAAGCAGCACAGAAACGCCGGGGCGGGCGGCGCGATCACCACCGGCGGAGGATGTGCCGTCAAGCCCGCCGCCGAGGGGGATCTCCACGATGCCGCCGACGCGGGCGGGCAGGCCGTTGACGGCGACGCCGGCGACCGAGGTGAACGTGAGCACGACGGGGCGGATGAGGCGGGCGGGGACCCACTCGGGCTGGTCGGGGTCGGCGGTGTCGGACTTTTCGATACGCTGGAAAGCTTCGAAGCGGCCGCCGGGCGCGGCGGGGTCGTTCTCGGCGGGGGTGAAGCGGATGAGCACGTCGGCTCCGCCGAGGCCTTCACGCTGGGCGGCCTGGGCGAGCATGACGCGGAGGCTTTCGGCCTCAAGTTCGGCCTGACGGACGGCGGAGCCGACCAGCCGGGGCAGCACCACGCCGGCGGCGATGCCCAGCAAGACCACCACCACGATGACCTCGATCATCGAGAAGCCGGCGCGGCGATGGCGGGTGGCGGGTGGCACTCTTGTGGGCCCCGTGCGGGCGACCGGCGGGTGCGGTCGCGCATGGCGAGGTGTTAGGGCTTGACGACGTCCTTATCTTCGCCCTCGCCGCCGGGCTTGCCGTCGGCGCCGTAGGAGATGATGTCGAAGTCCTTGTTCTTCTGGCCGGGCATGACCAGGACGAAGGGCTTGCCCCAGGGGTCGATGATCTGCTCGGCGTTCTTGAGATAGGGGCCGCCGACGTCCCACTTCTCGGCGGGGACCTCGGAGGGGCGGCGGAGGAGGAAGTCGGCCAGGCCGGCGCCCTGGGGCGGGTCGCCGCAGTCGGCGCGGTACATCTCGACGGCGGTGGCGATGGCAGCGGCGTTGGCCTCGGCGGTGGAGCGCTTGGCCTGGCCGACGCGGCCGATCACGCGGGGGGCGATCACGGCTGCAAGCACGCCGAGGATGACGACGATGACGATGACTTCGATGATGGTGAAGCCGCGGCGCGGGGCACGGGCGATGCGGGCGTGAGCGGGGATGCGGATCATGGTGTGGGCCTTGTGCATGCTGGCGGGTGAGGGTGGGCGGTTGGTGAGAGGGTGAAGGGGATGGTTGGCGGGGAAGAGCGGATGGTTTACAGGCGGGCGGCGGCGTCCTGCATCTCAAGCAGGGGCAGGAGGATGGCGGCGACGACGACGCCAACCACGCATGCGACCAGGACGACCAGGATGGGCGGGAGGATGGTGGTGAGGACCTTGATGCGGCTCTGGGTGCGGCCTTCGAGTGAGTCGGCGGCCTGGCCGAGCAGTTCGGGCAGTTTGCCGGAACGCTCGCCGAGGCTGACGATCTGCACGAGCAGGGGTGGGAAGACGCCGGTTTTCTCAAGCGGCTCGGCGATGGTTTTGCCGCCGGAGACCTCGTCGCACACGCCGGAGATGGCCTGGCGGAGGGCGTGGTTGGTCATGGTGGCGCCGGTGAGGCGCAGGCCGGTGAGGACAGGCAGGCCGGAGCGGACCAGGGTGCCCAGGGTGCGGGTGAAGCGGGCGACGGAGGCGTCGCGCACCAGGGGGCCGAAGAGGGGGAGGCGGAGGATGAAGCGGTCGATGGCCAGGCGGCTTTCGGGCTGGCGGTGGGCGCGGGTGAGCAGGAGGAAGGCAGCGCCCAGGGCGCCGGCGATGGCCCACCAGTAGGAGCCGACGAACCACGCGAAGCCCTGCACCATGCGGGTGGGCAGGGGCAGGGTGATGTTCTGGCCCTTGAGCGGCTCGAGGATCTGCGGGACGATGACGGTGGTGACGATGACGATGGCGATGCTGACCAGGCCGAGGAGGATGACCGGGTAGAGCGTGGCCTGGAGGAGGGTGCGGCGGAGTTGCAGTTCGCGCTCCAGCAGGTCGGCGGCCTGATGGAGAACATCGCCGAGTTTGCCGGAGGCCTCGCCGGCGCGGATGAGGTTGATGGTCAGTTCGTTGAAGGGCTTGCCCCACGCGGTGCAGGCCTGGGCGAGGGTGCGGCCGGTCTCGACCTCGGCGATGAGGTGGGCGAGCATGGCTGACTGGGCGGCGTTGCGGCCGCTTTTGCCGAGGGTTCGCAGGGCGGGGACGATGGGCAGGCCGGCCTGCACGGCGGTGGCCAGTTCGCGGATGAAGCTGGCCATGTCGCTCAGGCCCATGGCGGCGCGGCCCCGCGGGGCTGCGGTGGCGGGCGCGGCGGCCGGGGCTTCGGTCGCGGCCGGCTCGGCTCCGGGGAGGCCGGCTTGCTCGGCAGCGGTGCGGGCCTTGGATGGGGCGGGCTTGGGCGCCGGGGGGGATTTGGCGGCGGACTTGGCGGCGGGCTTGGCGGTGCCGGTGGGCTCAACGGCGCCGGGGGTGATGCCCCGGGCGACGAGCATGCGCACGGCGGTGGGCCGGTCGGGAGCGTCGATGACGCCGGCGGGACCACCAGTCAGCGCTGTGTAACGGAACTCGGCCATGTCAGTGTGTGGGGGTGGGCGGGGTCGGTGAGGCGGTGCGGTGGGCGGGGATCATGGCGGGTCAGGCCTCGACATCCTGGGTGGCGGCGAGGACCTCGGCGACGGTGGTGAGGCCGGCGGAGGCCTTGAGCAGGCCGTCTTTTCGCATGGTGAGATGGCCGGGCCCGGCGGTGGCGAGCAGTTCGGCCGGGGCGGTGCGGCCGGCGGTGATGGAGGCCCGCATGGCGGCGTTGACCATGAGCATCTCGTAGTAGCCCAGTCGGCCCCGGCAGCCGGTCTTGTCGCAGGCGTCGCAGCCCCTGCCCTTGAAGGCCTTCATGCCGGGGAACAGGGCGCGTTCGCTTTCCAGGATGCGGTGCTGGAGGGCCTCGTCGATGGGGCACTCGGCGACGCAGCGCTGGCAGATGCGGCGGCCGAGCCGCTGGGCGATGATGCCCTCGAGCACGCTGGCGAGCAGGAAGGGCTCGATCTCCATGTCCAGCAGGCGGCCGACGGCGGAGGCGGCGTCGTTGGTGTGCAGGGTGGAGAGGATGAGGTGGCCGGTGAGGGCGGCGCGGACAGCGATCTCGGCGGTCTCGCCGTCGCGGATCTCACCGACCATGACCACGTCGGGGTCCTGACGGAGGATGCTGCGAAGGCCGGTGGCGAAGGAGAGCCCGCGGTCGGGGTTGACGGGGATCTGGTTGACGCCGTTGAGTTCGTACTCGACCGGATCCTCGATGGTGATCATCTTGAGGGTCGGGTCGTACATCTTGCTGATGGCGGCGTAGAGGGTGGTGGTTTTGCCGCTGCCGGTGGGGCCGGTGACCAGGATCATGCCGTGGGGGAGGGCGATGAGCCGGTCCATGCGTTCGCGGTCCGGGCCGCTCATGCCCAGGGCCTCAAGATCCAGGTTGATGCTCTGCTTGTCCAGCAGACGCATGACCACGCTCTCGCCATAGATGGTGGGCACGGTGGAGACGCGGATGTCGATCTTGCGGCCTTCGTACTTCAGGCCGATGTGGCCGTCCTGCGGGACGTAGCGCTCGGCGATGTCCATGCCGGACATGATCTTGATGCGGCTGGTGATGGCGGCCTGGAGAGCCTTGGGCGGGCTGTTCTGCGAGCGGAGCAGGCCGTCGACGCGGTACTTGACGTTGACCTGGCGGTCGAAGGGCTCGATGTGCACGTCGGACGCGCGGCACTTGACGGCCTCGAGGATGATCAGATTGACCAGGTCGATGACCGAGGGCTCCTCGGCCATGGCGCGCACGTCGCGGGCCTCGACGGCGTGGAGGTTGCGGAGCAGGTCGTCCTCTTCACCGGCCTGCCCGCCCAGCCGGGCGGCCATGGCGGTGGCGGTGGCGCCGTAGGCGGCGCGGAGGAGGTCATCGAGCAGTTCGGGGGTGCAGGCGGCGACGGCGACGGGCATGCCGGCGAGCACCGAGGCCTGGTCGGCGGCTTTCCAGTCTTTGATGTCGGCGGAGGCGAGCAGGAGGCGGCCGCCGTCGAAGGCGAAGGGGACCACCTTGAGGCGCGAGGCGGCGTCGGCGCTGAGCCTAGCGACGGCGCCGGCGTCGATCTCGGGCATGGTGGTGATGGTGCGGGGGCCTTTGCGGGCGGGGGCGGCCGGCGTGGCAGTTGGAGCGGCCGTGGGCTGGGCCGCCTCGGCGGACCCCGGGTGGGAATCGCCGTTGAGTGCGGGCGTGCCGCCCAGAGCCGAGGTGTCGCTTGCCGTGCCGCTGGCCATGCCTGATGGTACAGCCGGGGCGGAGGTGCGCCGCGGCTGAGCCGCTCCATTTGTGGGATGTGTGCCGCCCGGCAGGTGTTGTCGGGCGGGCGCGAAGGACAAAGCTTCCGACCGGGATGGGTCGGGTAGGGGTTCCCGTCAAGGTGGGGCGGGCTTGAGGGAGCCGGCCGGCCGGTCAGTTGCCGCCGTTGCGGCCGCCCTCGCCGCCACCGTTGCCGCCGCCCTGGCCGGGACGCCGGCGCGGGCGGTCGTTGCCGTCGCCGCCACCTTCACCGCCGCGACGGCGACCCTCGCCGGGCTGGGCGCCGTCGCCCCCGCCGCCGGCGCGGCGTTCGGGGAGCTTGGCGGCCTGCTCGGGGGTGAGGATGGCGCGGATGGATTCGACGGTCTTGTCTTCCAGTTCGCGGCGCTGGGTGCGGAGCTTTTGCATGTCCTCGGTTTCGAACTGCATGCGCATCATGCGGTCGATGGAGAACTCAGCCTCGTTCTTCTCGGTGGCCTCTTCCTGCTTGGCGTTCAGGGCGGCGCTCTCGCGGGTGTACTTGTCGCGGATGGCGTCGATGGCCTGCTTGGCGGAGGTTTCCAGTTCCATCTGATCCACAGCGGCCAGCACGCGGGTGCTCCACTGCTGCTGGCGGTAGATCTGCGGGAAGCTCTCGCGCTTGAACTCGGCGTCGAACTTGCCGGCGAACTCTTCGGGCAGCTCGCCCATGACCTGTCGGGCGAAGCGGCGGTTGACTTCACGGACGCGGACGGCGGCCTCGCGGCCTTCCTCGATGGCCTTTTGCATCTCGGGGTTGTTGGCGGCGTCCATCATGCCGCGGAAGCCCTGGCCGCCCATTTGGTTCATGAGCTTTTCGGTGAGCTCGGTACGGCGTGTCAGGGCGGTGTCAAGCTCGACCTCGTAGCTGTCCAGCACGGGGGTGACCTTGGCCTGCACCTCTTCGGGGAGCTTGAGGTTGTTGACGATGCGGATGACGTCGGCCCGCTCGCCGGAGACGAAGCCCTGGCGCATGCCCCGGTCGCGCCGGCGTTCACGCTCGAGCTTGGGCCAGAGGGCGGCCTGATCTTCGGTGAGCAGGCTCTTGGCATCGTTGAGGAAGGCGGTTTCGGCCTCGCGGCGGGCGGTCTGCAGGGCCTGGCCCTTCTCACGGAGGCCCTCCCAGACGGTGAAGTCGCGGGTCTCGCGGAAGGCGTCGCGGGCCTCCTCGGTGGCCTTGCGCATCTCGTCCATCTTGGGCTGCAGGGCGGCGTTCATGCCCTCGTGGAGGAGTTTGAGGGCCTCGGATTGCTCGGGCGTGAGCTTGAGGACGACCTTCATGCGGTCAAGCTCGGCGGTGGTGACGGGCATCTCGCTGCCGCCACCGCCACCGAACATGCCACCGAACATGCCGCCACCACCACCGCCACCCATGCCAGGCTGCAGAGCGGCCACGCGGGCCGCTGCCTGGGCGCTGGGCACGCCGGTGAGGCAGGTGCCGGCGACGGCGATGATCGCGAAGGGGAGACTGGCGGTGAGCAGACGGGTGAGGACCGTGGGCATGAGGACATTCTCCGAAACCGAACAGAGGCAGACTATGAGGCGGCCGGTGCGGATGCCGCCTTTGTGTAACGACGCAGTGGATGGATATTGCACAGGTGCGGAGCGGTTGCAGGCGAGAGTGCGACGTGTGGTATTTGTACGGATTGTGGTGGAGTGAAGCGGGCCTGCGGCACGCGAAAGGCGGCGGGCTATAAACGGCCCCATGGCATCACCGGGGTCGGCTTCAGCGCGTGCGTTTGGTCCGTTTGCAATGGCGATGGCCGTGTTGGCGGTGGTGTGCGCCGGGGTTTTCTGGGTGGCGGGGCGGGCGAAGCCGACGCCGGCGGGGATGGCCGGCAACCCCAACCCGGACGCGATGCCGGGGCAGGACCAATCGGTGCTGCAGCGGGGGCCGGACGCGATGGCGGTGCTGGACTATTACGCGAACAAGTGCGCCTCGTGCCATGGGGCGTATGGGGAGTTGCACAAAGACCAGATTCGCACCGGGGGCCCGGACGGGACGGGGGTGCCGGATGACGAGTTGGTCACGTGGGTGAAGGTGATGTGCGAACAGCAGGCGCAGTCTCCGCTGAAGGGCGATGCGCTGGACGCGCTGGTGGCGTTTCATCGCGCGGTGCGGGATGACCGGCCGTTTGTGTCGATCACGCTGCGGACGCACGGGGCGTTGGCGGGTGAGGTGACGCCGGGCAGCACAGTGGAACTGGTGGCGGGGGGCAAGGCGACAGCGGCGCAGGTGACCGGGCACCGGTGGTCGGTGACGGCGCCGGCGGAGGTGACGACGCTGCCGGCGAACGCCGGGTCCGGAGTGCTGGTGCGGGCGAGTCTGGGCGGGCGGGTGACCGAGCTGCCGGTCACTGGGGCGTTCAGCCCGTAGCGGCGGTCTGGCCGTCAGGGCGGCAGATCACGTCCGACAGGAGATTATTTCTGCATCTTCGTTGCACTTTTGACCGCCGGTGGTATATCACAACTGGGTTTTGGCGCGGTTCGTCGGCGGCGATAGCCGGGCCGGAGTCGGGTGGGGCGAGGAGAACGAGAGATGCGGACGGCTCCCATGATGGCGGCGTTGATGTGCGTTTTCGGCGCGGCGGCAAGCGCGTCGGGTCAGTCGGTGACGCCGTTCTACGCCGACGCGTACACGGCGACGGATCTGGGGACGATTGCGGGTGTACCCACGCCCCTAGGCGGGCTGTGGATCGACGCGGACCAGCCGGGGGTGATGCTCATCGGCGGTGCGGCCAACCAGGGCGCCGGGGCGATTTATCGCGTGCAACTGGTGCGTGATGGGCAGAACCGCGTGACCGGCTTCACGGGCACGCCGACGCTGGTGTCGACGGCGCCGAACATCGACGGCGGCCTGGCCAGGGGGCCGGGCGGGGTGCTGTTCTTCACGCAGTTTCCGCAGAACGCGGTGGGGCAGATCAAGCCGGGCTCGACCACGCCGGACCGGATCGTGCCGCTGACCCCGCTGGGCTTGCCGGGCTCGACCGGTTCGCTGATTTTCACGCCGCCGGGATTTCCCGGCGCGGGTTCGCTGCGGATTGTGTCGTACAGCAGCGGGCGTTGGGCGACAGCGCAACTGACGGAGGCGGGTGACGGCACGTACCTGATCAGCGGGCTCACGCAGGATCCGGCGGTCAATCTGCAGGGCCAGCCGGAGGGCGTGGTGTATGTGCCCCGGTGCTCGGCCCTGTTCGGGCAGAACTCGCTGGCGGTGAGCGAGTATGGGGCGGGACTGATATCGACGTACGTGGTGGACTCGGCGGGCAACCCGGTGATCTCGACGCGGCGGGTGATGGTGACGGGCGTGTCCGGTGCGGAGGGGGCGGCGGTGGATCCGCTGACGGGAGACTACCTGTTCTCGACCTTCGGCGGCGGCAACCGGGTGATCCGGGTGTCGGGCTTCGCGCGGCCCCAGGTGTGCGTTGCGGATGTGGTGGGCATCGGCGGCGTGCCCGGCGGCGACGGGTGCGTGACGGGCGACGATTACATCGCGTTCATCAACGCGTTTTCGGCGGGCGATCTGCTGGCGGATGTGGTGGGCATCGGCGGCGAGCGGCCCGGTGACGGTCTGCTGACCGGTGACGACTTCATTGCATTCATCAACGCGTTCGCGGGCGGGTGCTGACGGACGAGCGGCCGTTGCCGAGGTTGGCTTGAGATTCGCGGGCGAACGGCCCGGCGGAGGCGCCGTGTCCTGTGACGTCATCGGTGCGGGCCGCGGGCGCTGGAGAGGATGGGGCAGACGCCGACGCGTGCAGCGGCCGGTTCAGACTCGGCGGAGCTTGTTCAGCCCGTTGAAGGCGGCGACCTTGTAGCACTCGGCGAGCGTGGGGTAGTTGAAGACGGTGTTGATGATGTCCTCAGCGGTGCCCTTGAAGGTCATGAAGGCCTGGCCGATGTGGACCAGTTCGGTGGCGTTGGTGCCGATGACATGCACGCCGAGGATGGCGTGGGTCTCCTGGTGGATGAGCAGCTTGAGCATGCCGACGGTGTCGCGGAGGAGCTGGCCGCGGGCGATCTCGCGGTACTGGGCGACGCCGGCCTCATAGGGGATGTTGTCGGCGGTGAGCTTGTCTTCAGTCCAGCCGACCATGGAGATCTCGGGGACGGAGTAGATGCCGTAGGGCAGCAGCTCGTCGATCTTCTGAATGGGTTGGTCGAACATGTGGCAGGCGGCCTGCCGGCCCTGCTCCATGGAGGTGCTGGCCAGGGCGGGGAAGCCGATGACATCGCCGACGGCATAGATGTTGCGCACCGAGGTGCGGTAGTTGGCGTCGACCTTGATGCGGCCCCGGCTGTCGGCCTCCAGACCGGCGGCCTGGAGATTCAGTCCGGCGGTGGCGCCCTGTCGGCCGATGGCGTACAGCAGGCACTCGGCGGCGAGGGTTTTGCCGCTTTCCAGGGTGGCCTCGGCGAGGTGCTCATCGTTGTAACGGCCGTTGACGGGGGCGCGCACGCGGCGGATGGACACGACCTTCTCGCCCAGGCGGAGCGAGCAGTCGTTCTTGCGGAGGTGGTACTGCAGGGACTCGCCGATCTCGGGATCGATGAAATCGAGCAGGCGGTTGCGTCCTTCGATGATGGTGACCTTGACGCCCAGGGCGGCGAGCATGGAGGCGTACTCGGTGCCGATGACGCCGCCGCCGACGACGATCATGGATCGGGGGAGCTTCTTGAGCTTGAGGATTTCGTCTGAGGTGATGATGGTGCGGCCGTCAAAGTCCACCCCGGGCTGCTTGGCGGGGGTGGTGCCGACGGCGATCAGGATGTTCTCGGCGCTAATGGTCTCGACACCCCGGGGGCCGTCGGCCTGCACGACGCTGGGGCTCACGAAGCTGCCATGCCCGCTGATGATGGTCACGCCGTTGGAGAGGAGCTGCTTGCGCACCAGCTCGACCTCGGCCCGCACCACGTTGCTGCACACGTCGGAGAGGACCGAGAGCTGCACCTCGCGCGACATCAGGGCGTCATTGGCCATCGGCAGCATGTGCTGGGCGCCGGTGACGGCGACCACGCCCTCGCGCATGGCCTTGCTGGGGATGGTGCCGGTGTTGATGGCCACCCCACCGACCACGTCCATTTTCTCGATGACGACCACGTCCCGGCCGAGCTTGGCGGCCTGAATCGCCGCACGCTGGCCGCCGGGGCCGGATCCGATCACGCACAGGTCGCAGTGTCGCACGGGGAGAGTCCTTCTCGGGGCAACCAGGGTTCAGCAGCGGGGCCATGCTTCGGGACTGCGGGGCGGGCGGGGGGGGCCGGCTGCGCAGGCCGGTCCGCCGTCGTCCCCTCGCAGGACTTTGAGACACTCTATCGGACTTGGCGGAGGCCTTCGTCAGTGGGGGGAGCGGTTCGCGGGGCGTTTGGGGGACTGGGGCTACTAAACTTGAAGCCGCCGGGCCGTTTGCATGACCCCTAATTAGGGGATTTGTTGTGCACGACTCTTGGTTGCGGGCGTTTGGACCGCCTGTCCGTTGTCAAGCCGTTTTAGCAGAAGGTGCCACCGCCATGTCAGCGTCGCGTTCCGGAAACCCGTCGGCTCTTTCTTCCCGCCCCCGCACGGTGGACGAGATTCGCGCGACGTTCATCGACTTTTTCAAGAACAAGCCAGGCGCCGGCGAGGGTCAGGGGCACGTGTTCGTGCCGTCGTCTCCGACGGTGCCGCACGGGGACCCGACGCTGCTGTTCGCCAACGCGGGCATGAACCAGTTCAAGCCGATCTTCCTGGGTCAGGCGGAGCCGGGCTCGGCCCTGAGCAAGATGAAGCGGGCGGTGAACAGCCAGAAGTGCATCCGTGCCGGCGGCAAGCACAACGACCTGGAGGACGTGGGCAAGGACACGTACCACCACACGTTCTTTGAGATGCTGGGGAACTGGTCGTTCGGCGACTACTTCAAGGCGGAGAGCCTGGCGTGGGGCTTTGAGCTGCTGACCAAGGTGTACGGCATCTCGCCGGATCGGCTGTACGCGACGTACTTCGCGGGCAACCCGGCGCAGGGGCTGGAGCCGGACCACGAGGCGCGGGAATTGTGGAGGCAGTTTCTGCCGGCCTCGCATGTGATCCCGGGCGGGATGAAGGACAATTTCTGGGAGATGGGCGACACGGGCCCGTGCGGTCCGTGCTCGGAGATCCACTTTGACCGCATCGGGGGGCGTGACGCGGCGAGCCTGGTGAACTCGGGCGACCCGGACGTGCTTGAGATCTGGAACCACGTGTTCATCCAGTACAACCGCGAGCAGGGCGGGGCGCTGAAGCTGCTGCCGGCCAAGCATGTGGACACGGGCATGGGCCTGGAGCGGCTGGTGAGCGTGCTGCAGAACGTGCGGAGCAACTACGACACCGATGTGTTCGCGCCGCTGTTTGTCGCCATCGAGCGGATCACCGGGGCCCGCAAGCCGTACACCGGCAAGCTGGGCTCCGCCGACAAGGACAACACCGACACGGCCTATCGCGTGATCGCCGACCACATCCGCACGCTGAGCTTTGCGATCACCGACGGGGCGGTCCCCAGCAACGAGGGCCGCGGGTACGTGCTGCGTCGGATCCTTCGTCGCGCCGTGCGGTACGGCTCGCAGATGCTCTCGGCCAAGACGGGCTTTATGAGCGAGCTGGTGCCGGTGCTGGTGGACCGCATGGGCGGGTTCTTCCCGGAACTGAAGGTCAACCCGCAGGCGGTGATGGACGTGATCCGCGACGAGGAGGAGTCCTTCGGGCGGACGCTGACGCGCGGGTGCGTGCTGTTCGATCAGTACTGCGCCGAGACGTTCAAGCGGACGCGGCTGATCCCCCATCTGCAGATGGCCAACGCGAAGGTCTCGGCCAGCAAGGACGCCGACGGCTGGACGTTGGCGATCCACGACGCGGACGGGCACAAGCTGCAGGCGATCAGCAAACTGACGGCGATCACGCCGGAGTGGGCCGACGCCTACTTCTCGCCGACGCGAACGTTCAGCGGCGACGACGCGTTCACGCTGTTCGACACGTACGGCTTCCCGGTGGACCTGACGGAACTGATGGCCGGCGAGCGGGGGCTGAGGGTGGACAAGGCCCGCTTTGAGGCGCGGATGACCGAGGCCAAGCAGTTGTCGCAGGCCTCGAGCAAGTTCTCGGCCGGCGGCGGGATGGAGCTTCCGCCGGACGCGATCGCGCGGCTGCGGCACATGGGCATCGAGCCGACGGACGACGTGGACAAGTTCCACGGCCGGGACGTGCGGGCGACGGTGAAGGCGATCTGGGACGGCAACGACTTTGAGGAGTCGGCCAACACCACCACGGCGGGCACGCGGCTGCTGGGGGTTGTGCTGGACCGGAGCAACTTCTACGCGGAGATGGGCGGGCAGGTGGCCGACGTGGGCCGGATGACGGTGAGCCGCGAGGCCCGCAGTTCGGCCCGTGAGGACGAGAGCTCGGGCGCGGGCGAGTTCCGCGTGGAGGCGGTCAAGAGCTACGCGGGCTTCGTACTGCACATCGGCCGGGTGAGCAAGCGGGAGATCCGGGTGGGCGACGACGTGGTGCTGGCGATCGACCAGCAGCGGCGGGCGGCGACCGCGGGCAACCACACCGCGACGCACCTGCTGAACCTGGCGTTGCGGACGCATCTGGGCGCCGGCGTGGATCAGAAGGGGTCGCAGGTGGCGCCGGACAAGCTGCGGTTTGATTTCTCGCACAACAAGCCGGTGAGCCCTGAGGAACTGGAGAAGATCGAGCACGACGTGGCCGATCTGGTGAGCCGGGACCTGCCGGTGCACACCGAACTGGTGCCCCTGGAGAAGGCGCGGACGATCCCCGGCGTGCGCGCCGTGTTCGGCGAGGCGTATCCCGACCCGGTGCGGGTGGTGTCGATCGGGCGTGACGTCAAGGCCCTGCTGACGGCCGATCAGGCGACGGGCCTGGCCACCAGCACGGAGTTCTGCGGCGGCACGCACGTGGGCAGCACCGGACAGATCGGCGGCTTTGCGCTGGTGACCGAGGAGGGCATCGCCAAGGGCGTGCGGCGCATCACGGGGCTGACGGGCGTGCCGGCGGCGGCGGCGCATCAGGCGGCGACGGAGATGTCGCGCCGGGTGGCGACGGCGGCCAGGCTTGACACCGCGGCTCTGGCCAAGGAGGCCAAGGAGATCGCGCAGGCGATCGACTCGCTGGGCCTGCCGGCAGCAGCAAGGGCGAAGCTCAAGAACGAACTCAACGACCTGCAGGACAAGGTCAAGTCCGCGGGCAAGCTGGCCTCGGCGGCCTTCGCGCAGGAGGTGGCGGCGGCGGCCAAGGCCATCGCCGATTCGCCGGAGTACGACCAGGGCTCGTTCATCGTGACCACCATCGAGGCCGGCTCGGACCGGGATGCGATCACCGCGGCGGTGAACACCATCCGCCAGCGGCGGCCCCGCAGCGCCCTGATGCTGCTCAGCCCGGACCACCAGGCCGGCAAGCTGAACATCGTGGCAGCGGTGCCCGATGCCCTGATCAAGCGCGGCCTGAACGCCGGCGACTGGGTGAAGGCGGCCTCGGCGGCCTGTGGCGGCCGGGGCGGCGGCAAGCCCGACCTGGCCCAGGGCGGCGGCACCGATCTGACCAAGATCAAGGAGACGCTGGCGGCGGCCAAGGCGCACGCGTTCTCCAAGTGCCCCAACTGAGTCGCTGACTGCGTCCGAAGAACAAAGCAAGCGGCCCGCCGAGGAGCAACTCGGCGGGCCGCGTGTGTTGTGGGATTCTGCCGCTTTGGCGTACGGCCTGCGGGCGGGGCTCACTTGAGTTCCACGCTCCAGTAGGCGTGGTCGAGGAAGGCCTTCCAGCTGGCGTACTTGTCTTGCCCGAGGCGCAGGGCGATGAGCGGGTTGCGCTTGGGCGTGACGGGCTTGCGGATCAGCCGCATGTGGGCCTGCTCGGGGGTGCGGCCGCCCTTGCGGGCGTTGCACTTGATGCAGGCGCAGACGAGGTTCTCCCAACTGTCGCGTCCACCCAGTGAGCGGGGCTGGACGTGGTCGATGGACAGCTCGCTGGTGGGGAAGTGCTTGCCGCAGTACTGGCACATGTTGCGGTCGCGGGCGAAGAGGTTGCGGCGGTTGAGCTTGACGGACTGGGCGGGCAGGCGGTCATAGCCGAGCAGGCGGATGACCCGCGGCACGGCGATGTGCAGCCGGACGGTGCTGACCCAGTCGTGCTTCTCGCTCTCCATGCGGCGACGCATGGCCGAGAGCTCGGCCCAGGAGGCGAAGTCGTAGCTGTGGTACTGCGTGCCCTCGGCGCCGTCAGACACGCTGATGACCTCGGCGAGGTCGTTGAGCAGCATGGTGAAGGCCCGCCGGGCGGAGATCACCCGGATGGCCATGTAGAGCTTGTTGAGGACCAGGACCTTGCTGTCCAGGGCGTGGGACATCGACTCGGCCCCATGGCCGGGCATCAGGTGCGCAATCGCGTCGGCGGTATCGTCGCTGACCTCAAAGGGCGGGTGGTTGCGGACCGGGTTGGACGAGGGACGTTGGCTCATGGCCTGCCTCGACTTCTCCACAGTTCCTACACAGCACTACAAAGGTAGTCGGCTTGTTCGGCCCCGGCCAGTAGAAGACCTAGACAAGCCGGCGGGGCTGTCGGGCTTTACCGGTCCTTGATGGGGGCTGACGGCGGCGTGCTGGCGGTGGGGGGCGAGCTCAGGCCCAGGCCGGCCGGGCGCGGGCGAAGGCCGGGGGCAGGGGCCGCAGGGGCGGGCCGTGGGCGGCCAGCGGCACGCAGGCCACCAGCGAGCCTCTCTCGGCCAGCCCCCGGTGGGCGGTGTCGTCGTGGGCATCATCGTCGAGGCGATCGGCCGGGTGCCAGTTGGCCGGGTCCTGGCGGTAGAAGTCGGCGAGTTGCTGGTAGAGGCCGGGGTGGCGGGCTTTGAGGTTGGCGGACTGCTCGAAGAATTGCTCGGTGAGAACGGCGAAGAACTCTGAGGGGTTCTGGGCTCCGTAGCGGTCGATGAGCGTGGGGTTGGCGGCGCGGATGTCGGCCAGAAGCTGGCGGTACTCGGCGGTCATCACGCGGGCCCACTCGGCGTAGGCGGTGCGGGTGGGCAGGCGGGGTGTTCCGTCCATGCCTCCGGATTCGCCGTCGAGCTGGTGGGCGAACTCGTGGAGCACGACGTTGCGGCCGTCGTCGGGCTGCTGGGCGCCGCGCTGCACATCCGTCCAGGCCAGCACCACGGGCCCGCCGGAAGCGGGGGCGTACAGGCCGTTCCAACTCTCGCCGGCCATGGCGGTGATGCCCTCGTGCACCACGCCCCCGGGGCCGGTGGTGCGGACGAGCCGGGCGAACGCGGCTGGGTAGAGCAGCACGGCGGGGCAGCCGGGGAAGTAGTCGGTGTCGCGATGCAGCAGCAGCAGGCAGGCCTGGGCGGCGACCAGCACACGCATCTCGTCGGTGACGGTCAGGCCGTTGCAGCCCTCGAAGCGTTTCTCGGCCAGGAAGACGGCGATGTGACCGAGCAGTTCGCGACGGTCGGCCTCGCTGAGCCGGTGCCAGTGGGCGAAGCGGCGGCGCAGGATGGCCTGCCAGGCGGGCGGGAAGGGGCGGGCACGCACGGCGGCGCGGCGGCGATCTCGAAACCAGCGGAAGAGCATGGGGGCTCAACTGTGCAACCGGGGTGCCAGCGGCCCGGGCCCGGCCAAACCCGGCGTTTGGCCGACGGCGCCCTGCTGAAGTCTGCCCGCTGGGGGCCGCACCTGCCACGCTGGCGGGCGAAGGGCGTGCAGGTGGGACCGGAAGCGGGGGGGGGGGG
>Ga0068872_10000784_pt1 | contig 26338 bp, 22 predicted proteins | sample NOAtaG_7_FD_66441 | JGI IMG/M metagenome (GOLD analysis project Ga0068872, IMG submission 66441) | Freshwater lake microbial communities from Lake Erie, under a cyanobacterial bloom - NOAA_Erie_Diel1S_2200h metaG | ecosystem: Environmental > Aquatic > Freshwater > Lake | place: USA: Ohio, Lake...
TCAAAGAATCCGGACGACTGAACTTTGTCGGCAACGTTGAGGGTCGTGACATTTACCACGGCAAAGCCGATGTGTATGTTTGTGACGGATACACGGGCAACATCATCCTCAAATTTGGGGAGTCCATGTACGACGTCCTCAAAAGCCGATATGCAGGCGATGCTTTCATTGAAGCATTTAACTTTGAAAATTATGGAGGTGTCCCCATCTTGGGCATCCGTGGTATTTCCATCATCGGTCATGGTATCAGCAACGGGAAAGCCATTGCATCCATGATTGGCAGTGCGGTGGAAGCCGTACGAAATGGCTTGGTTCAGAAAATCGAAGCCGCCTTCCAAACCGACGCTCAGACAGCAGACACCAAATGAAAACACGCGCAGCAATCACCGCAATCGGACACTACCTGCCTCCGCATCGCCTCACCAATGAAGACCTTTCCAAATTGGTCGATACCAACAATGAGTGGATTTTGGAGCGTACGGGCATCAGCGAAAGGCGCATCATGAGGGATGGTGCTACCTCCGACATGGCTGTCGAGGCCGTGAATGAGCTTCTTAAAAAGCGTGGTATCGGAGCTGAAGAAATAGAGCTCATCATTTGTGCCACAGTTACCCCCGACCACGTGTTTCCTGCCACGGCCAACATCATTGCCGACCGAATCGGAGCCGTGAATGCTTGGGGCTTTGACGTGGAAGCGGCTTGCAGCGGGTTGATTTACTCCTTGACAGTTGCCAGCAAATTCATTGAAACTGGAACCCATAAAAAGGTCGTTGTGATTGGAGCCGACAAGATGTCAGCCATCATCGACTACACCGACCGGAACACTTGCGTTCTCTTCGGCGACGGGGCCGGCGCTATTTTGCTGGAGCCTTGCGAGGACGGAAATGGCATCATTGACCATCGGCTCTATTCCGACGGCAGTGGCATGAAACATCTCCACATGGTGGCAGGCGGTAGCCGTAAACCCGCAAGTACAGAAACAGTCGCCAACCGCGAGCACTTTGTTTATCAGGAAGGCAAGCATGTGTTCAAGTTTGCAGTGACCAAAATGGCCGATGCGTGTGAAGAGGTGATGAGAAGGAACAATCTCACCGCCAATGACATCGCTTATTTGGCACCACACCAAGCCAATCTCAGGATCATCCAAGCCTGTGCCGAACGTATGGGCATCGATGAATCCAAGGTTATGATCAACATCCAGCGGTATGGCAACACTACCGGTGGAACCATTCCACTTTGCTTGTATGAGTGGCAAGGCAAGTTGAAAAAAGGCGACAACGTGATTTTGGCGGCAGTTGGTGGAGGCTTTACTTGGGGAGCCATTTACCTGAAATGGGCCATTTGACCCTTTCTTACATTCAGAAAGAATTTCTGCATTTCTTGGGCAGGGGATTTTCCCCTTGCCGTGTCATGCTGTTGACCATGATGTTCGCCATGGGGTGCAATGGTTTGGACAATGACTTATCCTATGCGGTGAGTTCCCAAGCCGCAGTTTTGGTCTGCACGGACTCAAGCGGTGCCCGGCAGCTTGTCCGTATTGAAAATGGCATGGTTATTCCGAATTGGAATGCCAGCCTGGGTGTTGCAAATGCATCTTGGGGGCAGGTATCCATCCAGTCGAATCGATTTTGGATTTCCGACGTGCATTCCAATCGCCTCATCAAGGTCCATCCATCGGGCACAGTTGAAGCAGAATTGACTGGCTTTTCCGTGGTACCGCACGTATTCGCAGTCGGGGAGCGACAAATTTTATTGGCTGATAGCTCAACTGGTCGTGTCGGATTTTTTGATTTGAGGCGGGGTGATTTTGTTCAGACAAACACCTCAGTCACTCAGGCACGAAATTGCCTTTACAATGGGGGGAAGTTTTACCTCCAACACGGCCGGGATTCCATCACGATTTGGGATGAATTTGGTTTGTCACCACGGGCAGCGGTTGCAGTAGGGACAGTGGTTGATGAAATGCAATTCGACAGTTTCCGAAACTTGCGTGTGCTCAGCCACGACAGCAATACCACTTATGTTGCGATCATCGGTGGCAACTACGCAGGGATTGCCGTGCCCAGCTATTCGTTCGATTACGACAAAGTGCGTTACACTCCCTATTTCAATTCCCGCTTTGGAAGTGAAGTCACAGAGGATGTTTTGCTCAGGGATGGGTTTTTGCAAACATTCAGGGGGGAATCGGTTTGGCCTGATTCACTTGAGAATTTCGAGGTGGATTTTTTTGAGGGACATTTATATGCATGGGTTGGCGACAGTCTAAAAGCGCACAATTTGGCCAATTCAGAATTGCTTTGGAGTGTTCCATTCCCGTACAGGATTTCCAAGGCTTGTTTTTTATTCCGGGAAGACTGACCCCAGTTGTCCGGACTGATCTCCGTTATCTGCACTCGTCTTTCATTTTTTTCTTAATTTCGTGCCTGTTTTAATTCGAATGAAATGAACGGTTCAACCTCAGACATCCGGAAAGGACTCACCATCAAATTCAACCATGACATCTATTCAGTCGTGGAATTTCTCCATGTAAAACCTGGCAAAGGTGCTGCGTTTGTTCGCACCAAGCTCAAAAGCATGACGACTGGCCGAGTGTTGGAAAACACATTCCCGTCCGGTGCCAAGTTGGACATCGTCCGTGTGGAGCGTCGCCCGTATCAATATCTCTACCGTGAGGGCGAGGACTTCGTGATGATGGACCTTGAGTCCTTCGAGCAAGTGCCCCTTTCTCCAAGCAAGGTTCCCAACAAAGAATTTTTGTTGGAGAATATGAACGTCGAGATTGTCAGGAATGCCGATGACGACACGGTGTTGGCAGTAGACTTGCCTGCGTATGTGGTGGTGGAGGTGGAGTACACCGAGCCTGGAATCAAAGGAGACACTGCCACCAACACGCTTAAGCCAGCTACGGTGACCGGTGGGGCAGAAGTCAGGGTCCCTCTGTTTGTAGGCATTGGTGACAAAATCAAAGTAGACACGAGCGAAGGCACCTACATGGAGCGTGTCAAGGATTAATCATTATATTGGACATTCCAGAACAACATATTTATGGACTTTAAAGAAATCCAGGAACTCCTGAAGTTTGTCAACAAGTCTGACTTGACGGAGTTGTTGATTGAGCAAGAGGGCTTCAAGCTTCGTATCCAACGCAAGCAACCTGCGCAGCAAATCATGTATGGTTCCGCACCGGCTGCCATGCCCGTTGCCCAAGCACCTGTGGCACTTCAGCAGTCCTCTGCTCCTGCAACCCAGCCAAGCCAAGAGACCCCAGCCAAGAACGACTCAGCACCGGCCTCCGGCAAGAATCTGATTGAATTCAGGGCTCCGTTCATTGGCACATTCTATCGTTCTTCGGGCCCGGACAAGGCTCCGTTTGCCAAAGTTGGGGATGAAATCCGCAAAGGCCAGGTGCTTGGAATCATTGAGGCCATGAAACTCTTCAACGAAATCGAGTCTGATGTCGAAGGCCGGATTGTGAAAATCTTGGTCGAAAATGCACAGCCAGTCGAATACGACCAGCCGCTGTTTTTGATTGAACCCGCCTAATACCGAATATCGTGTTCAAAAAAATTCTGATCGCCAACCGGGGTGAAATCGCCTTGCGCATCCAACGGACTTGCAAGGAAATGGGTATCGGAACGGTTGCCGTTTATTCCACGGCCGACCGTGATAGCCTCCACGTCCGTTTTGCCGACGAGGCGGTTTGCATTGGTCCTCCCAAAGGCAAGGACAGCTACCTGAACATCCCCAACATCATAGCAGCTGCGGAGCTCACCGGAGTGGATGCCATCCACCCAGGTTATGGCTTTTTGTCGGAGAATGCCGAGTTCGCAAAGGTATGCCGAGATTACGGTATCAAGTTCATCGGTCCGTCCCCGGAATCTATCATGGCAATGGGAGACAAATCCATGGCCAAAGCCACCATGAAAAAAGCAGGTGTCCCTGTGGTGCCTGGTTCTGATGGGTTGCTTCGCGATGCAGACCACGCCAAGAAAACCGCCCAAAAAATCGGATACCCAGTACTGATGAAAGCCACAGCCGGTGGTGGTGGCAAAGGCATGCGGATCGTTTGGGAGGAATCACAAATCGACGAGGCTTGGGAAACCGCCCGTCGGGAAGCTGGTGCAGCCTTCGGAAACGACGGCATGTACATGGAGAAATTCATCGACAAACCTCGCCACATCGAGATTCAGGTGGTAGGTGACCAGTACGGCAATGTGTCCCACTTGAGCGAACGGGATTGCACCATTCAACGCCGCCACCAAAAGTTGGTGGAAGAGTGTCCAAGTCCCGCACCGTTCATGGACCAAAAGCTTCGCGAGAAAATGGGTGAGGCTGCAGTCAAAGCCGCCAAATCGGTCAACTACGAGGGCGCAGGAACGGTAGAATTCATCGTGGATCAAACGGGTAAATTCTACTTCATGGAAATGAACACCCGTATCCAGGTCGAGCACCCCGTGACCGAGGAAGTGTTCAATTACGACCTCATCAAAGAGCAAATCAAGGTAGCCGCAGGTGTCCCGGTTTCTGGAAATCACTACTACCCAGAGGGCATGGTGTCGATGGAAATCCGAATCAATGCCGAGGATCCCTTCAACAATTTCCGTCCTTGTCCTGGCAAAATTGAGCATTTCCACAAACCTGGTGGTCACCGGGTGAGGGTCGATACCCATGCTTTCGCAAGCTATGTGATTCCCCCTTATTATGATTCCATGATCGGAAAGCTGATTGTGACTGCACGTAGCCGGGAAGAAGTCATCCAAAAAATGGAACGTGCCTTGGACGAGTTCATCGTGGAAGGCCCCGGCGTTCGCACGACCATCGAATTCCATAAACGACTCATGAAAGATCCGATTTTCCGGTCCGGAGATTATTCCACCAAGTTTTTGGAGGAGCATCCAGAATTGTTGCTGCCTTGAAAAACAGCATTTTATGACAATCCAAGCCATCCTTCTTCGGGGTGGCTTTTTTGTGTTTGGATATGCCGCCGATGCCCAAGGTCAAGTTGTTTTTCCAAACATTGTTTTGCACATTTGGGTAAATCAACTTACTTCCTCTTCACCAAAATGAAGCAAACTTTTTCCCTGTTGGCCTTGGCCACCCTGTTGCTTTTCTTGGGTTGTACCAGTTCAGATGGGCCAGGAACGGTCTCATTGGGTGGAGACTCGCAAACCAAAGCAGACAGCAATGCCCTGGATGGACTGCCAAGTCCGGTGCAAATGGCTTTGTTGCTTATGAATGCCGATGCGCCTTATAACAACGAATTGCTGAATCCTCAGGCAAAAGCCGATGCCTACGGCACGCCTTACAAGCAGGCGCTGAACTTGGGGGTTTATCAAGCTGATTTGGCCTATGCCATTTCCCATGACCAAACACAAACTGCATTGGACTACTTCAAGGTAGTGAAACAATTGGGGGATAAGTTGGGGATTTTGAGTGCATTTGATCAATCCATGATTTCCCGTGCAGAGAAAAACCTCGGCAACCGTGACAGCTTGTTCGACATCAGCTCCACTGCTTTTGCAGATGCGGAGGCCTATTTGGAAGACAGCAAGCGTCGGGAAGTTGCGGATTTGATCGCAGTTGGTGGCTGGGTGGAAAGTACCTTCCTCGCAACGCAGGTGCTCAAGAGCCACGACAGCCCTAAATTGAGGCGGCGCGTAGGTCAGGACAAGACATTGCTTCCGCGTTTGATAGAGTTGGTGGACGGCCATCCGCAGAATGCAGACCATCAGGCTTTGGCCGCAAAGTTGAGGGACCTCGAAAAGGTATATGCTCCTGTCGTGGTATCCATCAATTACAAACCGGCCACCACCGATAGCGCAAGGAAAGTCACTCGGATTGGCTCTAAGTCCAAGGTCAGGTATAAAAAGGAAGATCTTGCCAACATCACAAGTAAAATTGCCGACTTGAGAAAGGAGTTTGTACAATGAACCGCCATACCCGCATGAACACCATTTTGCCCGTCCTGATGGGCATTGCCCTGATGTTTCCACAGTTTATCGGGGCCCAGTGTGAACGGCCGGTTCGCGCATGCAGCACCGAATTGACCGAATTCCTCATGGATTCCCAACCGCTTTCCGCCATGGTCAAAGAAGGTGGTTCCGTGCAATTCAAAATGAGACTATACGAAGGGTTTTTGTACCGGGTGGTAGCTTGCACCGATGTGCCTGGTGCCCAAATTCGTTACACCGTGTTCGATGGAAGCAAAAAGCCTGTTTTCAGTCATGTTGGTTCGGCAAGCGGGGCATATTGGGATTTTGAAATCGGGGCGAGTGATGAATTTACCATCAAGGCTTCGCTCAGCAAAGGCGCCGGCTGCGTGGTATTTGGGTTGGGATACGATGAAAGTCCAGAGTTTGATGCGGATTTGGAGGACGAAGACGACCCCTTCTACGACGACGAGATTTCCGACAAGGACTACGGGCTGGACGACTGATCGGATTGGCGCATAGGTCCATTGGCCCTTTCATTCCACGCAAGGTTACATGAGCGAGTCTGTCCTTGAAATACTGTTGAAGTTGTTTGCCATCATCGCTAGAGAGGATGGATTGACGGCTGAGGAACGTGATGTGGTCCGGAGGTTTTTAGAGGAAAACCTCGCAGCGTCGGAAGTTCATCCCTACCTGGAAAGATTTGAGGCCATGGCCGCATCTGATGTACGATTGGATGTTGCGGCTGAGGCCAAACGTGCTGCCGAATCCCTGTCACGCAAACAGCAATGGGTTTTGTTGCTCCACCTGTATGAGCTTGTCTTGGCCGATGAAACCGTAAGTGAAGGGGAACAGGTTTTGTTGGCGATGGTTGAATCTGCTTTGTCGTTGGAGCGTGATTGGATTTCTGAACTGCGGTTGTTTGCTACCTCCAAATTGGGGGCTGAGTTGCGCGGCGAGGACCTTTTGTTGGCTGGCCAAGTGAAACCCGACGGGTACCAGGACAAATGGATGGATTTGGATGTGCAAGGTCATCTTGCGGTGTTGAGCTTGGAGAACGGGCTGCTTTATCTCGTCAAATACATGGGGGATTCCTACCTCCAAATCAACCACCATTACTTCGCACCCTTCCGAAACCTGGTGCTGAGGCATGGGTCCGTCATTTCATTGCCGCATGGTCAAACATGCTATTTCAGTGACCTCTCCCGCCATTTTTTGCCGATTTCAGAGTCCGAAAAGGTCCACTTTCAGGTTCAGAACCTTGGCTACAAGTTTCCAAAGGGGAACATAGGTCTCCATGCCCTTGATTTGGACGAACAAAGTGGTCGTTTGGTGGCGGTCATGGGGGCTTCGGGCTCCGGCAAATCCACGCTTCTGAACCTCCTCAATGGCAACATCAAGCCCAGTTCGGGATCCGTTTCGCTCAACGGGTTGAATCTTCATTTGCACTTGGCTGACCTCAAAGGATTGATTGGATACGTCCCCCAGGATGACCTGCTCATGGAGGATTTGACCGTCTACCAAAACTTGTACTTCAATGCCAAGCTTTGCCATCGTGATTTGGACGAGGAGGGGTTGAACCATTTGGTGATGCGCGTTTTATCGGATTTGGGGTTAACGGAAACCAAAGATTTGAGGGTGGGCAATCCACTTGAAAAGACCATTTCAGGTGGGCAAAGAAAACGGTTGAATATCGGTCTCGAATTGTTGCGTGCTCCGGCTGTGATATTTTTCGATGAGCCTACCTCCGGTTTGAGTTCTCGGGATTCGGAAAATATCATGGACCTACTCAAAGAGCTCACGTTTCAAGGCAAACTCATTTTCGTGGTCATTCATCAGCCGTCGTCTGAGATTTTCAAGATGTTCGACAGCCTGCTCGTGCTCGATACGGGAGGCTATCCGGTATACTATGGAAACCCTGTCGAGGCGGTTGTTTATTTCAGACGTCAAAGTGAACAAGCGAGCCAACAATCCGCAGCCTGTGGTGAATGTGGCAACGTAAATCCCGAACAAATTTTCAACATCCTGGAGGCCAAAGTCATCGATGAGTTTGGAAACTTGACAGATAAAAGGCGCTTCAGCCCACAAGAGTGGAATGCCAGGTACCTCAGGGAACGTTCTTTGGAATCCGATGCCGAATGGGAGCATCAAATACCAAAGGGCATCCTGCGCAAACCATCTTGGGCAAGGCAGTTCGGGGTGTTTTTCAAGCGGGATCTGATGTCCAAAATCGGCAACAAGCAATATTTGGCCATCAATCTCTTGCAGGCTCCTCTTTTGGCGTTGATATTGAGTGTGTTGGTGCGCCATGCCGATGGTGTGGAGGAGTATGTTTTTGGCAAGAACGAGAACATCCCTGCTTTTTTCTTCATGAGCATCGTGGTAGCCTTGTTTGTTGGGATGACGATGAGTGCGGAGGAAATTTTCAGGGATCGGAAAATTTTGAAACGGGAAAGCTTTTTATCCTTGAGCCGAAGTGGTTACCTGCTTGCCAAGACGGGAATTCTGTTTGGATTCATGGCTTTGCAAATGGCTTGTTATGTGGCGGTAAGCGCATGGGTGCTTGAATTGCCCGGGCTATACTTGGGTACCTGGTTGATTTTGTTTGCCTTGGGTTGTTTTGCCATCCTTTTGGGACTGAACATCTCCGCAACCTTCAACTCTGCCGTCACGATTTACATCCTCATTCCCTTGATGCTCATCCCGCAGCTCATTTTGAGCGGTACGGTGGTTCGATTTGACCGCTTGAACCCTGGGTTCAGTTCGCCCAAGGTGGTACCAATTGCAGCCGACCTTATGGCCAGTCGTTGGGCCTATGAAGCCTTGATGGTCCATCATTTTCGCGACAATGCCTACGAGTCTAGGCTGTTCAAATTGCAAGCCCAAGTGAGTGATGCCACTTATTTCAAAGATTATTGGGTGCCTGAACTCACTTCCATTGCAAATTTTGTATCCCGCAACCATGATCAGGCAACTGCCGACTCATTGAAAACACTCGTCGAAGCCAAAAAGCAGGTTCTCACCAAGGAATTGGACCGTCATGCGGATGTGATACCCACTTTGGCAATGCCCTGCATAGACAGTTTGGAAAAAGGGCTGTATTCAGAATCCATCCATGCCTGTGTGCTGCAATACTTGGAAACGGCCAAATCCGCCCATCTGCAATCCATGGCCCTTGCCCGCACCGAATTGGATGCCGCACTGGCCGAATTGGAAGCAGACGGCTCCCCTGGACATGCCCAACAACTTGCCTTGCTGCATCACAACGAAGCCATCGACAAAATCGTTCGAAATACCGATTCGGGCACCCGACTGATGGAGCGGAACGGCACTTTGATTCGCACCTTTGAGCCGATTTACCACTTTGTCAGAAATCCAGAGTTGCTTTCCTACCGGACCCATTTTTTCTCCCCTGACAAGCCTTTTGCAGGCCTCAGGTGGGACACCATTGCCTTCAACCTCGGGGTGGTGGTGTTGATGTCCTTGGTGTTGTGCGTCACTTTGTATACCGAGGCATTTCGGAAACTGTTGTCTTTAGGCTCCCGGAAAGCCGCCTAGAACAAGCTTCCTCTTCCTCCGAATTGCCGCCACCTTTTGGCCTTGGATTTTGCACGCCTTTGGGCTTGCTGCCGTCGGTAGCTTTCCAGTCCGGAAGTCTGTTCCTCAACTGGCGATGCTTCCCGAGGATTGTTAGTTTTAAGTGTTTGGTATGCCCATTGGATTTCAGCGAATCGAGTGGATGCTTCGGGGTGGTCACAAACATCCGGATGCCAGGTTTTCGCCAATTTCAAAAAGGCCGCGCGTATTTCCACAGGGGAAGAATCAGGCGGAATTCCCAAAATCCCAAAAGGTTTCAATTGTGCCGGTCCGTGGTTCATGTGATGGAATTTACTATCTTGGTTTTAAAGTTCAACGCACTGAAACATGAATAATCAAATTCGAATCGTCTGCCGTGGTCTCCTCCTGATGGTTGTTTTCACGCTTTTTTCCCAATGGGCTCAAGCCCAACCTCGTTATCGGGTGGGATACAAAGACGAGGGCTTCACCGTGCTCACGGAGGCTTCCATTTTGGTTCCAAGTGGTAGTTTTTACCGGCTGGGTTACAATACCCAATTGGTGGGCGGGTTGCTCACAGGTCAATGGCTTTTGGGTGCCGGAGCAAGTATGGACGTGTACAAAAGTGATTTTTTTGTGACTCCAATCGCCACGGCAAGGTATTTTTTCTCCAAAGAACAATTGACCCCCTTCATGATGGTGGATGCCGGCTACAGTTTCCCCATCGACGCCTCTGCGGTCATCGGAGGAGGCCCCAATGTTTCCCCAGGCTTGGGCATCAGGTATTTCGCCACCCGGTCTTTGGGAGTTAATTTCGCCCTTTTGTACCGGTTCCATTCCATGCCGATTGACAGGGGCATTCAAGATGAGAGCGTGGCCCTTCGTACCAATTTTGTCCACGGGATTGGATTCCGTATCGGCATGCAGTTCTGATATTTACCTCGGTCATCCCCGTCCTCCAACTATCTTTGAACTTCCAAACAGAATCCATAAACAATGAAATGCTTTTCTAAATATCAGCTCGGGTTTGTCTGCGTGCTTGCCGGTGTATTGATGCTTACTGCCTGCAGTGGCAATGAGGTGGACCTCAAGGATGTCACTTCCGTGGCCAAATTTTCCTGCGAAAAGCAAAAGCAAGTAATCGAACTCATCAAGGCCGAAAAGCCCGACGAGGATGCCATCATCCGCATCAGCGAGGAAGTGGAGAAATTTGACAATGACCTGAATGCAGTCCATGGTGATACCGTACAGAAGTTCCGTGAACGGGTTGACCTCGAAATTGCCAAGATCTGTCCGGACGCTACCTTGGAATAAAGGTCTCAGGACGCCGATTTCAAAGCCGCATGCTATGCGGCTTTTTTTGTTTCATGCCGTCCCTGAAGGTATAAAAACCGTGTAATCAAATAACGGTTTTGGTCTGTTCTTGGACTGAATAGCCGAGTATTTTCAAGAAAAGGCCACCATGAAAAGAATTGTCTGTTTGATTGCCTTGATGCTTGCCTGGATTGGGCTCCAATCGCAGCGAACCATCACCGGAAGGATTGTGGATGCCTCAACAGGAGAGCCCGTTGTGTCCGCATTGGTCAGTTTGATGGGGTCCAAACGAGGGTGCTCCACGGATTCATCCGGACAGTTCTCCCTGACGGTGTCCACCACCCACGTACAATTGAAAATCACCAGGTTGGGATTCCGGCCCGTGTTGCATGCTGTATCTGATTCTTGGGCCGATGCTTTCACCATAGCAATGACGCCAAACCCCGAATGGGATGCCGTGGTGATCACGGCCGGCGCTGAACCCGTCTTGGAAGATCGAAGCATCCACTTGTACGATTATGAATTTGCCGATGATGGCCTGTACATGATCCTGTACGACAAAGTCAGGAAACGTTCGGTATTGGCTTGGGTCGATTCACATGACAGCATTGTCTCCCTTTTGGATGCCCCAGAACCTCCAGGTCGGTTGCTCAAGGACTGCATGGGTCAGGTTCATGCCATCACCAAACGGTATGCTTGCCAATTGTTCCGCGACGAGCATGGGTCTGTCGGTATGTATGTGGACAGCCTCAAGCTGTTTCAAGAAGTCGTGGCCCCGTGCCTGGGACATGCAGACGGGAACTATTTTTTCCGGCAGGACCGCATCAATGGACAGTTGGCACATTTTTACCGATACGACGGCAATTCCCTTCAGCCTAAGGTGGTTTTGGCCCTCAAAGACAAGGAAAAGGTATACCAAATGTTGGACCCCTATGGTGCTTACGCGCCGTTTGCCTCCACCGAAAAGCAATTGATGGCCATCTCGGACCAAACATGGGACAAAATCAACAAACTGGATCCCGAACTTCGATTTCAGAGACTTGCCTTTTTTTATCCGATCCATGCACCCTTGCGGGTCATCGATGGCGATGTCTGGATTTTCGACCATTGCAACGAAATGATCCGCCGATTTGATGCATCGGGCAATCGGCTGGATTCCGTGGAGATCGACTACCCATCCATGCCCAAATGGGACAGACAAATTATAGTGGATGAATGGCGTGGGGATGTTTACACCACTACCGAAAGGCACGGATTCATCACGCTTCATGCCATCGACCTGAAAACTGGTGAGTTGGGAATGACTTGGGAGCTTCCGCTTCAATTTCCTCGCAAAATCCAGGTGAAAGACGGCGTGGCCTATTTCATGTACAAGGAGCAGGAGTCCTATGATGATACCAAGCGCTTGTACCGTTTGAGCTTGGTGCCATGATCGGTCCTAATGTGGATCAGATTTCAAGGTGACCAAAATTACATAACGGGTAGGAAGCGGGTTCTACCTTTGCTCCCAAATTCAGAACCTATGAAAATCGAGCAAATCTATACCGGTTGTTTGGCTGAAGCGGCTTATTACATCGAAAGTGCAGGTGAAGCCGTCATCATCGATCCATTGCGGGAGACAGAACCCTACATCCGCAGAGCAAAAGTGGACGGTGCCCGCATCAAGTATATTTTGGAGACGCATTTTCATGCCGATTTTGTGAGTGGCCATTTGGATTTGGCCGCAAAAACGGGCGCCAAAATCGTTTATGGGCCCACTGCCTCGCCTGATTTTGAAATCCATCAAGCCTATGACGGGGAAATCCTCCAGGTCGGCAAGGTGAAAATCAAAGTCTTGCACACGCCAGGTCATACCATGGAATCCTCCAGTTACTTGCTGTATGATGAAGAAGGCAAGATGCATAGTTTGTATACCGGCGACACTTTGTTCATCAACGAAGTGGGAAGACCTGATTTGGCAGTGAAAACTGACCGTACCAAGGAGGACCTTGCCCGATTGCTTTTCAAGAGTTTGAGGGAGAAAATCATGACGCTACCTGATGATGTGGTGGTGTATCCGGGTCATGGAGCTGGTTCTGCTTGCGGCAAGAACATCGGCAAGGAAAGACACGACAGCATCGGAAACCAAAAACAGGTGAATTACGCCTTGAGGTCTGGCATGACTGAAGATGAATTCGTGAAGGAAGTGCTGGCTGGAACACCGCCGCCGCCTCAGTACTTTCCCAAGAATGCCGTGATGAACAAGCAGGGATATACCTCATTTGACCTTGTTTTGGCCAAAGGGACCACACCCCTTTCGGGAGCGGCCTTCGAAGCTTTGGCCAATCAGGATGGGATGTTGGTGCTCGACACCAGAAGTTCTGAGGAGTTTGCGGCAGGACACATACCCAATTCCGTATTCATCGGCATCGACGGCAATTTTGCACCGTGGGTGGGTACCTTGATTACCAATCTGAATCAGCCCATCCTGTTGTTGGTACCGGAGGGTAGGGAAGTGGAAGTCGTGACCCGACTCGCACGGGTGGGGTATGACAACACTTTGGGATTCTTGCAAGGTGGTTTGTCAGCTTGGCAGGGCGATGTGGAGCAAGTTCAGCATGTGGATGCCCCAACATTCGAAACCCTTTTTCTCCAAGGTGGTTTGACGGTACTTGATTTGAGGAAACCCGGGGAGTACGCGGCCCAACACTTACAGAAGGTAGAAAACTTCCCACTCGATTACCTGAACGAAAACATGTGGAAACTTGACCCTGCCAAGCGGTACTACCTGCATTGCCAAGGTGGATACCGAAGCATGATCGCGGCTTCCATTTTGTTGACTCGAGGCATCACCGACATCGTGAACGTCAATGGAGGTTTTGAGGCCATTTCAAAAACCTCGGTGCCGACCACGGCGGCAGTCTGTCCAAGCACGTTGAAATAATCCCTTCGTTTGACCCAAGCATCCGAATCCTAAGGTTTTGGGGCCGATTAACCGAGATGTACTGATGTCTATTTTGAAATTCTTATCGGCAGGCCTTCCGTTGTTTGCCTTGGCTTCCCTGACCTTGGGATTGGCCCCATTTTTTCCCGAGCCCCATGTTTGGGAAAAAATCCGTTGGATTGCCAGTGGGACAATGCCTTCAGACTCGATTTACTGGCTGGATTTGCTGATGCATGGTTTCCCGTGGGTCTTGCTTTTGGCGGGTTCTGCGGCCAGAATTTTGTTGAGGCGCAGTAAAAAAACGGCATAAAAAAAAGGGTGGCTACGGCCACCCTTATTCGTTGTGCTTCGCAACAATTAGGCTTTGCTTTTCTCAGCAACGACATCTTTGCGGATGTCTTGAGCCATTGTTTTAGCATCCAACATCGCCTTGCGGAGACGGGTGCCGGCAGCTTTGTTGCTCTTGCCGAAGAACTTGTCGGCGTCGTCGCCAGCTGCCATGATGAGGTCGCGAAGTTGCTTGTATTTTTCCATGGTTGATTTGATAATAATTTTAAATAGTGCAATCGCTAAACTGCTGTTAGCTAAGGTTGGATTGAGTCTTGAATCAGTAGCTGGTCATACCTAAGTTGGAGTTGAGACCGCCACTCAAGCGGAGAATCAACCGTTTTTCTGGGACTGGACGTTGGTCCGGATGGCTTGAGCAAGCTCTTTGAGGTCCTGCATGGCTTTACGAACACGAGTTCCAGCAGCCTTGTTGCCTTTAACGTAGAACTTTTCAAAATCTGCTTCAGCGGCAACCACCAAGTCACGAAGTTGTTGGTACTTATCCATATTAAATTCTGTTTATGGGGTTAAAAGAGTGAATACACATTCCAATGATAGCAAATTCCTTTTCATATTCCGCCTCGATTCAGCCAATTTCCACGATTGCACAAAATCAGCACGCCCCTGATTTTTTGACGAAAAAAACGTAAAACGTTGTTATTGAGTGACTTAAGTAATATGACTAATTCTAGCTGCCTAGGATACCCACGGGACAATGTGCAAAAATAATTTGTGAAAAATTGCCCTTTCGGATGCTTGGGGGCTGAAAACCAACCCTTCAGCCTGAAATGGTTGGCGTCAATTCTTGTCCCTGAAAAAGATATTGATGGGTACGCCGTCAAATCCAAAGTGTGCGCGCAGTTGGTTTTCCAGATACCGCTTGTAGCTCTCTTGCACCAATTTCGGATGGTTGGTGAAGAACAAAAAGGTAGGTACAGAAGCGCCGACTTGGGTCACGTACTTGATGCGGACAAATTTGCCCCGTACTGCAGCTGGTTTGTGTTTCAGCCAAGCCTCCTGCATGACTTCATTGAGCTCGGAGGTCGGGATCTTCTTGTGCATTTCGTGGTACACATCCACGGCGATTTCCAATGCCTTCAACAGGCGCTGTTTTTCGTGGGCACTCACAAACAGAATCGGGACGTTGCTCATCGGTGCAATCCTCTCTTCGATGATTTTTTGATATTCCCGGGCGGTATTGGTTTCTTTTTCCACCAAGTCCCACTTATTGACGAGGATGACTAAGCCTTTCTTATTTTGGGAAATGGTTTGAAGGATGTGGAGGTCTTGTGCTTCGATTCCTTGAGTGGCATCCAGCAGTAGGAGGGCCACATCGCATTCCTCGATGGCTTTGATGGAGCGCAAAGTGGAGTAGAATTCGATGTTTTCTTGAACTTTCGCTTTTTTGCGTAGTCCTGCTGTGTCCACGAGGAACAAATCCAGACCAAATGCGGTGTAGCGGGTATTGATGCTGTCGCGGGTGGTTCCTGAGATGGGCGTCACGATGTTGCGGTCAGTTCCCAGGATTGCATTCACAAACGAACTTTTGCCCACATTGGGTCGCCCGACCACGGCAAATTTGGGGATGAAAAACTCCTCTATTTCTTCACGGTTCGCGGGCAATGCCTCGACGACTTTGTCCAACAGGTCCCCCGTTCCAAATCCTGACAAGGCGGCGATGGCGAAAAGTTCCCCGAACCCCAATTCGTAGAATTCGTAGGCATGATCGATTTTTTCTCCTGAGTCGGCTTTATTGGCCACCAAAAAGACCGGCTTTTTACTTTGCCTGACGATGTTGGCAAAATCGCGGTCCAAGGGTGTCACGCCGGTTTGGATGTCCACCACAAACAAAAGGATGTCTGCCTCGTCCATGGCAATATGGACTTGTTCGCGAATTGCGGTTTCAAATACATCGGTCGATTTTGGGACATATCCACCCGTATCGATGACGGTGAATTCCCGGCCGTTCCATTCACTTTTGCCGTAATGCCTGTCGCGGGTCACACCGCTGAGGTCGTCCACGATGGCCTTGCGCTCTTTGAGCAGACGGTTGAACAGGGTCGATTTGCCCACGTTGGGCCGCCCGATAATGGCTACAATACCGCTCATTCCTTATTGATTCTCGTATCCAAAACTCCTGAGGCGGAGCGTGCTGTCTTTCCAATTTTCGGCTACTCTCACGCGGAGCTCCAAGTACACCTTCTGGTCCAAAAACTCTTCAATGTCCTTGCGCGCCATTTGGCCTATTTTCTTAATCATGCTGCCCTGCTTGCCCACCAAAATCCCTTTTTGGGAATCCCGTTCTACATGGATTTCTGCGTCGATGAAGGTCAGGTTTTCGCGTTCCTCGTATTGGACCACTCCGACTTCACAGCTGTAGGGCACTTCTTCGTCTAGCAGCATGAAAATCTTTTCGCGGATGATTTCCGTGACGAAAAAACGTTCAGGGCGGTCGCTCATGGAATCCTCATCGAAGTAGGGTGGGCCGTCCGGAAGCAAGGCAACGATTTTGTCCCTCAATTCTTTCACCCCCGTGCCTTTGGTGGCTGAAATGGCCATGGAATCCACAACTTCCACCTTGGATTTGACTTCCTCCAACCGATGCTTCACTTTCTCGGGGTCTGCCAAATCCTCCTTGTTCAAAACCAGTAAAACAGGCACCATGCTCCTTTTGGCAAGGTCGATGACCAATTCCTCAGGGAATTTTTCATTCACATCCACCAAGAGCACAATCAAGTCGGCGTCATCCACCGCACCTTTCACGGCCTTCATCATGAGGCGATGAAGTTTGTATTGAGGCAAAATCACTCCCGGGGTGTCTGAAAATACCGCTTGGTATCCATCACCATGTAGGATTCCGAGGATGCGATGCCGCGTGGTCTGGGCCTTGGGTGTGGTGATGGCGAGTTTCCGGCCAACCAAGGCGTTCATCAAGGTCGACTTGCCTGCATTGGGCTTGCCGATGATGCTCACAAAACCAGATTTGAACCCCTTGGATGTCATGCGGCGCAAATGTACGCTTTTTTGGGTTAGTCTACCTTGGGAGGGGATATACCCGACTTGGGGAAATTGCGTTACTTTGATTGTGTTCTAGAAACCTCATCGTCATGGGAAAATTCTTTAGGGTCTTGCGCGTTGCGTTTACGCTTTTTTTGGTCGCTACCGCCGCGTTGTCGCTTGCTCAGTCCACTTCCTACCACCTCCATTTGAACGGGGGTAGTTTCCTGCCTCCCGCCAACATGGCTCAGCCCTTCCCCGATGCACCGTCTCCTGAAGAGGTAGTGGAAGGTCGATACTATCGGGTAGTTCAATTTTTCAGGATTCCCCGAAACGAGGAAAAGAAGGCCCTCGAGCAAGCGGGGTTGAGGTTGCAAGGCTACCTTCCTTCCATGGCCTATTGGGCCTCCATTGATTCCGGCATCACCCCTTCTAGCCTTTCGGGTTACGGCATCCGTTCTTGGATTGCCTTGGAGCCCAAACAAAAAACAGCTCCGGCTTTGTTGGAAGTGCCACTCCCGATTTGGGCCTGCCAACAGCCCGGCACCATCGATTTGGAGCTTAGTTTCCATCAAGATTTGGGACCCGAATGGGCTTCGCTCGCCTGCTTGGGGGAAGGATTTCAGCTTTTGGAGCCAGGATACGGCGGAGTGGTAAGGGTACGCGTCCCTGTTCACCGCATTCTGGATTTGGCAGCCAAACCTTGGGTTTCCTATCTGGAGCCTTTGCAGCCACCTTCAAAACTTGAAAACTACACCGGCAGGACCCTTCATCGGTCAAATGTGGTGGCGTCCGACCATCCCATGGGGAGACATTACGATGGCACCGGTGTGGTGGTGGCCATGGGAGACGACGGCATCATCGGACCACACATCGATTTCCAAGGCAGGTTAGATCAATCACGGGTGTTTCAAAACAATGGAACCCACGGAGACCATGTAGCCGGAATCATTTGTGGTGCGGGTAACCTCAATCCCAAAAATAAGGGCATGGCATTCGGTGCCACCCTGCATGTATATCAAGTATGGGACGCTGTCAATGATGGCCCTGCAGCGAATGCTTCCCAAGGTACCCTTTACACCTCAACCTCCTACAGCGACGGTTGTAATGCGGGGTATACCAGTTTTGCGAGTAGCGCAGATTTGTCTATTTACCAAACTCCGATCTTGTTGCACGTGTTCAGCGGTGGGAATGAGGGTACGGGTGATTGTGGCTATGGGGCCGGTGCCGGATGGGGAAATGTGACAGGCGGCGTGAAGGTTGGCAAAAACGTGTTGGCGGTGGCTTCTTTGAATGCCAATGGAGTGGTGGAAAGCTATTCAAGCCGCGGCCCTGCTGCTGATGGCAGGTTAAAACCAGAAGTTTCTGCCAAAGGAGGAAACGTGACCTCTACGTTCCCCGACAACACCTATTCTAGCCAATCCGGAACATCCATGGCATGTCCGGGAGCAAGTGGCACGCTTGCACAATTGGCCCAAGCCTACCGCAATCTTAACAGCGGCCAAGATCCACCTTCTGCGTTGATGAAAGCTGTTTTGATGAATGGCTGCGACGACAAAGGCAACCTAGGCCCCGACTTCAAATATGGCTTTGGCGAAATGAATGCGCTCAGGTCCGTCATTGCACTTGAGCAACACACTTATTTTGCAGATACGGTGCAGCAGTCCGAGTTGGATTCCTTCCAAATCACGGTTCCGGCAGGCTTATCACAACTGAAGGTGATGCTGTATTGGCACGATGCACCCGGTACGGTCGGTGCGGCCATTCCCTTGGTCAACAACCTCGACTTGCAAGTCATCGACCCTTCCAACCAAACCATCCTTCCATGGATTTTGAACCATTCACCTTCTGCCACCAGTTTGAATGCAGTTGCCACCCGTGGTAGGGATAGCATCAACAATGTGGAGCAAGTGACAGTGAATGCGCCCACACCGGGAGTTTACTCCATTCAGGTTCAAGGGTATCAGATCCCAAGCACCCAACAAGCCTACCATCTCGTATATGAATTCAGAGATTCGGCTGTGACTTTGACCTATCCCTTTGGCGGAGAGTCTTGGGCGCCGGGAGAAGTAGAAAAATTGAGGTGGGATTCCGAAATTAATCCTTCTGCTTGGGAACTCGCGTACTCTTCCGACAGCGGATCCACATGGACGGTCATCAATGCAAATGTTGCCGGAACCCAGCGCCATTTGGATTGGACCGTGCCCTCAACCTTGCAGTCAGGACGCATGTTGGTCAGGGTAAAAGCCGGAAACATCGAAGACGTGAGCGACTACCCTTTTTCGGTGATCAGGGTACCAGGTAACCTCACCGTGGCCGCGGCTTGTCCTTCCTACTGCACACTGAGGTGGGATTCTTTGCCCTCTGCAGCCGCTTATGATGTTTTCATGCTCGGCAACAAATTCATGGATTCGGTGGGAACCACCACCAACCGCAGCTTCAATGTCCAAGGCATCGACCCCAACCAAGGATATTGGTTTGCGGTCAGGGCAAAGGCAGCTGACGGAGCTTTGGGCAGACGTTGCATCGCCATATACAAAAATCCCGGTATTTGGAATTGTCTTGAGCCCAACGACCTAGGTGTTTCGGCCATCCCCGGTCCGGGTGCGGGCGTGTTGCAGTCATGCGTCCTCAATGGCGACTTAGTGGTGACGGTCACCATTCAAAACCACAGTCCCAATACGGTTTCGAACATCCCCGTATCTTATCAAGTGGACAACGGGCCTGTTGTGACGGAAACTTTCACCGGCAATGTGCCAGGCAGCAGCAGCGCGCAATATACATTCGCCGGCACCTCCACCCCGCCTTCCCTAGGGTCACACGTCATCAAAGCCTGGACATCGTTCGGGCCTGATGGATATGCCGGCAACGATACCAGCTCCATCGTGGTTGAAATGAAGACGGGTGCCGTGAAAAGTGCGCCCTATGCCGAAGACTTCGAATCCTTCAACCTTTGCTCCGTGACCGTGATTTGTGAAAACGGGAACTGCGCCCTGACCAACGATTGGATCCAAGGAATCAACAACCTTTCGGACAATGCGGACTGGCGAACCGACCGAGGCGGTACACCCACCTTGCAGACAGGACCTGATGTGGACCACAATCCGGGAACCAATTTGGGCAAATACTTGTACGTGGAAGCCAGCAGTTGCACGCAGCGTCAGGCCATGCTCTACACCCCTTGCCTCGACTTGTCCGGGATGACCAATCCTTACTTCAGCTATTGGTTCAACATGTACGGTGCAGCCATGGGAGACCTCCACGTGGATTTGTTTGCCGGCGGAGCTTGGATTGAAGACATCACCACCGTGGCCTCAGGCAATTGGGGAATCAATTGGTGGGTCAGACAAATAGACCTCTCCGCTTATGCCGGTCAAATCATCGGATTGAGGTTCCGGGGAGTAACGGGCTCGGGTGAATTGTCGGACATCGCCATCGACGATGTGAAACTAACCGAGGGGCCGCCTGTTGCGAATGATTTGGGGTCGTTGGATTTGGACCTTCAAGTATATCCCAATCCATCCGAGGCTGTGTTCAAAGTGGATTTGAACAGATTCGAGTCATCGGAATTGCGGCTGACGGTCCGTGACCTAGCAGGGCGAGAGGTACTTCATAAGGAGTTTGCCGCCGATGCCACGGGGCGATGGAGTGGAGAAATTGATCTCCGAGGACAAACTGCAGGGGTGTATTCTCTTGAGTTGGAGACCTCCCAGCAACTATATACCCGAAAATTAGTCCTGATGCCCTGATTTTGCTCGAAAGGAGTTATTAAATTTCATCAGCCATTGATTTTCAGTAAGCACACAATCAACCAACCCTTAAAAGATGAAGAAAAACAACCACATCCTACTACTTATTTCCATTTTGGGTTTGACTCTTCCGTTTGCGGCTTCCGCCCAAACCTGTGAGGCCTATTTCCCCGTTTCGCAAGGCACGACCATGGAGCTGACCTCCTACGATGCCAAAGACAAAGTTTCTTCCATCATCCAATCCTCCATCACGGCCGTAAGGTCCGAGGGGGAGGCACTGATAGCTTCGGTGCATGCAGTATTAAAGGATGCCCGTGGGCGTGATGGACGAGTAATGGACTACGAGGTTTCTTGCGAAGGAGGTGTGTTCAAGATGGATTTTGGAGCCATGGCCGCCGGAGGTTTCCCGGGACAGATGGAGGGAATGGAAATGCAAATTGAGTCCGATGACCTTTCAATTCCTCGCGATTTGGAAGCCGGAACGACCTTGCCGGATGTCTCCTATTCCGTGAAAGCTAACATGAACGGCATGACCATCATGAGCATGGGGATGCACTCTAAAAACCGTAAGGCCACCAAAAGGGAACAACTCACCACACCTGCCGGGACCTTTGACTGCATCCTGATTGAGGCCGACAACGAAAGCACCGGAATGGGTGGAATGTCGTTCAGCAACCATGAAAAAACCTGGTATTCGCTCAACACCGGAATCGTTCGCCAGGAGTCCTTCAGGGACAATAAATTGCAGAGCTATCAAGTCCTGACGAAGTTCAGCCGATAAGTTTGCGAACTTTCTGGCAGGTCACAGGGGTGGCCATTCCGTTGTCTTTGTTCACGCAATCCTGTGCATATCCAACTCCCATGGTCGCGGGCAAATGGCTATTTTTGAGGTACCATTTGATTTGAGCAGTTGAACCATGGCTGAACCCCAGCAATTTCGATACGACGAGGATTCCATCCAGACCCTCGACCCCCTTGAACACATCCGCCGCCGCCCCGGGATGTACATAGGCAAATTGGGCGACGGAAGCGCCCCCGACGATGGCATCTACGTGCTTCTCAAGGAGGTCATCGACAACTCCATCGACGAATTCCTCATGGGGCAAGGGAAAACCATCGAAATCACCGTGACCCAACACAAGGTTCGGGTGCGCGATTACGGTAGGGGTGTCCCGCTCGGCAAGGTCATCGATTGCGTGTCTCAAATCAACACGGGCGGAAAATTCGACTCCGAAGCATTCCAAAAAACCATCGGACTCAACGGGGTGGGTACCAAGGCCGTGAACGCACTCAGTTCGCAGTTTTCGGTGCAGGCCTACCGCGATGGCAAGACGAAATTGGCGGAATTCATGGAGGGCAAGCTGGTAAACGATGCACCCATTCAGGAAAATTCCATGCGCCACGGCACCCTCATCAATTTCACGCCGGACGAGACCATTTTCAAGAATTACCGCTTCAACCAGGAGTACATCGAGAACATGGCGAGGAATTATGTATTCCTCAACCGTGGGCTCACCATCCTCCTAAACGGCGAAAAATACCAAAGTGACAACGGCCTCAAAGACCTGTTGGAATTTCATACCAACGAGGAGGACCGCCGCTATCCGGTGATTCATTTCCGGGACGAAGACATCGAAATCGCCCTGACCCACGGTTCGCAATACGGGGAAGATTACTATTCCTTCGTGAATGGGCAGCATACCACGCAGGGTGGTACCCACCAAAACGCCTTCCGCGAAGCCGTGGTCAAAACCCTCCGCGAATTTTACAACAAGCCCTTCGAAGCCACCGACGTGCGTGCCTCCATGATCGGGGCCATCGCGGTCCGCGTGCAGGAGCCCGTGTTCGAAAGCCAAACCAAAACCAAGTTGGGGTCCACCCATACCGAGCCAAACGGCAGCGGAAGGATGATCCGCACGTGGGTGAACGATGTGGTGAAAAAACACCTCGACAACTTCCTCCACAAAAATCCAGCAACGGCAGATGCCCTCTTGGCCCGTATCCGTCAAAGCGAGCGCGAACGGAAAGACATTGCCGGCATCAAAAAACTGGCCAACGAGCGAGCCAAAAAAGCGAACCTACACAACCGCAAACTTCGCGACAGCAAGGTGCACTACTCCGACACCGACCCAAGGAGCGGCGAGACCATGATTTTCATCACCGAGGGCGACAGTGCAAGCGGCTCCATCACCAAGGCCCGTAACCCCCACACGCAGGCTGTTTTCAGTTTGAAAGGCAAACCGTTGAACTGCTACGGCCTCACCAAGAAAATCGTGTACGAAAATGAGGAGTTCAACCTGTTGCAGCACGCCCTCAACATCGAAGACGGCATCGAGGGGTTGCGCTACCACAAGATTGTCATCGCCACCGATGCAGACGTGGACGGCATGCACATCCGTTTGCTCTTGCTGACCTTTTTCCTGCAGTTTTTTCCCGAGCTCGTGCGTCAAGGCCATTTGTACATCCTTCAAACGCCCCTGTTCCGTGTCCGCAACAAAAAAGAGACGCGCTACTGCTACGACGAGGCCGAAAAACAGGCTGCAATGCTGGCATTGGGAAGCAAGCCCGAAATCACACGCTTCAAAGGCTTGGGAGAGATTTCACCGGATGAGTTCGGCGGGTTCATCGGGGATGGCATCCGTTTGGAACCGGTCATTTTGCGCAAAGACACTACCATCGAGAAACTCCTGAGCTATTACATGGGCAAAAACACCCCTGAACGTCAGGATTTCATCATCGAACACCTCAAGGTCGAAAAAGATCTCTTGGAGGTCTGACAAGGGTAGGGATGATTTCCGGTATCAGGATTCAGTAGAACAATCCGGATTGACAAGGGCATGTCCCCTTGGTTTTCGCGGGACTCGGCATGCCCGCACAGGTCCGGCCACATGGATTCCCTTCAACTTCTTAGGCTGGTTGGGCTTTCCACCGCTTGTACGTTATCTTTGGGAATAGCCGATGGTTACAGTCAACCGGCCATATACCCATGAGCAGTTACCTAGAGACCGCCAAAAACGTTTACAAAGAAGCCGCCCTCAAACCCGACGTCGGGTTGTGTTGCACCACCACACCCATTTGGCAATTGCCGGGCTTAGATATTCCGCAAAACATGTTGGACATGAATTACGGATGTGGAAGCACAGTTCATCCCCGGGATTTAGTCAATTCCCCCACAGTCTTGTACGTAGGCGTGGGTGGTGGCATGGAGCTCTTGCAATTCGCGTATTTCAGCCGTCGTGAGGGTGGCGTGATCGGGGTGGATGCCGTGCCCGAGATGTTGGAGGCAAGCGCCGACAATTTCAAAGATGCAGAACGCTTGAATCCTTGGTTCAAATCGGAATTCGTGTCGCTGCGTGAAGGGAATGCGCTTCAACTGCCCATCGAGGATGAGAGCGTGGACGTGGCGGCCCAAAATTGTTTGTTCAACATTTTCAAAGAGGAGGACCTCAAAATTGCCCTCAAGGAAATGTACAGGGTGTTGAAGCCTCGTGGACGCTTGGTGCTTTCAGACCCGGTCTGTGATGGCAACATGCCGGAATCCTTGCGGGAAGACGAACGTTTGCGGGCCTTGTGCCTGAGCGGAGCCATGCGCCTGAACGATTACATCCGACTCATCACCGAATGCGGGTTCGGCACGGTGGAAATCCGAGCCAAGCGACCTTATCGCATTTTGGATCCCCTGCACTATGCAACCCCGGAATTGCTGGTGGTGGAAAGCGTGGAAGTCTGTGCCATCAAGGACCCGATGCCAGCCGATGGCCCCTGTGTTTTTACAGGCAAGACCGCCATCTACTTTGGCTTTGAGGACTACTTCAACGACGGGAAAGGCCACACATTGGTGCAGAATATGCCCTTAGCGGTTTGCGACAAAACCGCCGCGGCCTTGGGTTCGCTTGGCATGCCTGACCTTTACATCAGCGGGTCGACCTTCTTTTATGACGGTGGTGGCTGCTGTTGAAGTGAATGGGATTCCCTGACGACGGAATGGACGGGTACCGAAAAAAGCGCCTGCCTCACCTGACAACAATCGGTTTTTGACTAAATTTAGTCATGAATCGAAGAATCTCCCTCGCCTTATTGCCCTTGTTGTTTGTGGCGGGCTTGTTTTTGCTTCCGCTCGCCAGAACATCTCAAAACCAACCTGTGAATCTTTGGGATGCCTCATCCCCCTCCAAGAAAACTGCAGAAAAAGGCAGGGAGGAGAAAATCCGCCAAATTCGTGCACGATTTGAACAAGAGTTCATGCAGATGCGGGATCCCAAAACCAATACGGTCCCCATGGAAAGGCTTCGTGCGGCTGAAGCGTATAGGCAAAGCCTTTTGGCAAGCGGAAAAATCAATGCTGCCATCCCCGGGGTGAATTGGACGGAACGAGGACCCAACAACGTGGCCGGTAGGACAAGGGCCATTTTGGTCGACCCGAACGACGCCACAGGAAACACCGTTTTTTCGGCAGGAGTGGCCGGCGGATTGTGGAAGACGACCAACATGGGTGCTGCCACCCCTTCGTGGGCGCCAGTCAATGATTTCTTTACGAATCTGGCCATCACTTGTCTGGCTGCCGATCCTTCCAATCCCCAAGTGATGTATTTCGGTACCGGTGAGGGTTATGCCAACCTGGATGCCGTGAGAGGGGATGGCATTTGGAAAACCACAGACGGCGGTACGACTTGGAACCAACTTGCAAGCACCACGGCCGCAACGTTTGATTTTGTCCAAAAAATAGCGGTGAACTCCACCGGCATCATATTGGCAGCAACCGCCAGCGGTGGTATTCAGCGCTCCACAAACGGCGGCACTTCCTGGACCAAAGTATTGGGTTCTGGACTTGGAATCACCGGGGCTGGAAACAATTTTGCCTATGACGTGGACATTGCTGCCAACGGGGATGTTTACGCCACCCTCAACGGAAGCATCCACAAGAGCACCAATGCTGGGCTTACTTTCGGAGCCGCCCAAACGGTACCTATCACCCTCGGGCGAGTTGAAATTGCTTGTGCTCCCAATGATGCAAATTACGTCTATGCCTTGGTTGAAAATGCCAATGTGGTGAATGGAATCCTTCGGAGCATCAATGGAGGAACCAATTGGGTAAGCCGTACCGAACCCGTGGATTTGGATGGGGGGATTCCTGCCACGGACTTCAGTCGAGATCAGGCATGGTACGACCTCACCATCGCGGTGGACCCCAACAACAAGGACCGTCTTTTTGTGGGCGCAGTGGATTTGTTTGTATCGGCTGACGGCGCCGGAACTTGGACCCAAGTCGCCCATTGGTACGGGGGATTCAGCAGACAATATGTCCATGCCGACCAACATGCCATCCAATTTGCACCTGGTAGCTCTGCGGTATGCTATTTTGGCAACGACGGAGGGATTTTCCGAACCGCGAATGCAAATGCAGCTATGCCCACCATTTCCTTCAAGGGAAACGGATACAACGTGACGCAGTTCTATGGTTGTGCCATCCATCCTACTGCCTTCACCGATCATTACCTGGCCGGAGCCCAAGACAACGGTTCCCATTTGTTTTCCGGTCCCGC
>Ga0068872_10000794_pt1 | contig 26182 bp, 20 predicted proteins | sample NOAtaG_7_FD_66441 | JGI IMG/M metagenome (GOLD analysis project Ga0068872, IMG submission 66441) | Freshwater lake microbial communities from Lake Erie, under a cyanobacterial bloom - NOAA_Erie_Diel1S_2200h metaG | ecosystem: Environmental > Aquatic > Freshwater > Lake | place: USA: Ohio, Lake...
AGCGCGGCGCTCCGCCTCGGAGGCGTCGTCATCGGGAACGGACCATTCCCGGGGTCCTGCGCACCGATCTCGGTCGATCCCGACCGGGCGGTGTCCAGATCGTAGGCACGTGCGTGCCCTCTTCGTCGCCGTCGATGGTCGGGGCCTCGCCCACGATCGCCGCACCGCCTGGACCGCCGGGGCGCTCCTCTTCGTGTTCCTCGGCGCGCACACGGTCCTCGAGGTCGCGCGGGACGCGCTCTTCCTGACCCACCTCGCGGCCGACGAGCTGCCGCTCACCTACCTGGGCCTGGCCGGGCTCGTGACCGTCGCCTCCCAGCTCGACGCACGCCTCTCGCGCCGCCTCGACGACCGCTGGGCCCTCGCCACGACCTTCGGGGCAGGCGCGGTCGGCGCCCTCGTCTTCCGCGGCCTCTTCGGGCTCGATGCCCGCTGGGTTCCGCACGGCTTCTATCTGTGGACGGGCTGCATCGCGAGCCTCGCGGTCGCGCAGTTCTGGCGGCTCGGAGCAGGCCTCTTCACGGTGGCGAGCGCGAAGCGCTTCTTCGGTCCCGTCGGCGCGGGAGGCGCGCTCGGAGCGCTCGCGGGCGCCGGCCTCGCTGCCTTCGCGCAGCGCTCGATGCCCCCTCGGGATCTGCTCGTGCTCGGGGCCATCCTGCTCGCCGGCGCAGCGCTCGTGCCGGTGCTCGCCCTGCCGGTGCCCGCGCCCCGGCCGGCCCCACCGCTCCTGCGTCGCGATCCCGTGGCGCGCGCCGACACCCGCCGGCATCTCCGCTTGCTCTTCGGGGCGGTCGCCCTCACCGCCCTCTGCGCCACGCTCGTCGACTACGCGTTCAAGTCGAGCATCGATCGGGCCTTGCCGACCGAAGAACTCGGTCCCTTCTTCGGTCGCTTCTACCTGGGGATGAACCTGCTCTCGCTCGCGATCCAGGTGCTGATCGCGCCGCTCGTGCTTCGGGTCTTCGGCGTGACGCGGGTGCTCTGGACCCACCCGATCACGCTGCTCCTCGGAGCCCTCGGCGCGGCCCTCGCCGGGGGCCTCGCAGCCGTCATCCTGCTCCGAGGCGTGGACGGCGCGCTGCGTCAGTCGCTGCACCGGAGCGCCCTCGAACTGCTCCAGTTCCCGCTCTCGGAGGCCCAGCGCCGGCGGCACAAGGCCTTCGTCGACGGACTCGGTCAGCGCGCCGGGCAGGCGCTCGGCTCGCTCGCCATCCTCGGCGCTTCCCTCGCGGGCCTCGGCCCGAGCGCGGTGGTGCTGGCGATCGCCGTCCTCGCGCTGCCCTCCGCGGCGCTCGCCCTCGCCCTCGGTCGCAGCTACGTCGAACTCTTCCGCCACCGCCTCCGTGCTGGTGCCCTCGACACGAGCGCGGTCGGCCCCGCGCTCGATCTCGCATCGCTCGAAGCGCTGATCGTTTCGCTCCACAGCGACCGTGACGAGGAGCTGCTCTCGGCCCTCGATCTGCTCGTGGCGCACGGTCGCGGGCACCTCGTGCCGACCGTTCTCGTGCACCACCAGTCCGCGCGGGTGGCGCTCCGGGTCCTCGACCTTCTCGCCGAAGCGGGCCGCGCCGATCTTCCCCGCAACGCCAGCCGCCTCGAGCGGCACCCGGACCCGGAGATCCGCGCCGCCGCCGCGCGCATCGTCGCGCGCACCCTGTCGGCGTCCGAGCTCGAGCGACGTCGCCGCCGCGAGCCCAGGGGGGCCGTGCATGATGCGCTCCTCGTCGCGATCGTCGCCCGCTCGCTCGACCACGACGGGAGCGCGCGGAGGGCCATCGACGAGCGCGCGCGTGTCGGCACCGCCGAGGAACGCCTGGCGCTCGTCCGGGCGATCCGCGTCGACCGCGCGTCATCGCTCTTGCCCGTGCTGCATGCCCTCGCGCCCCGTGCCGATGGATCGCTGCGCCGTGAACTCGCCCGGGCCTTCGGCGCCCTCGGTGACGCTTCGTCGCTCCCCATGCTCGTCCGCTGGGTGGGGCCACGCGCGGCCCGCGCCGAGGCCCGGGCCGCGCTCGCGGCGCTCGGCTCGGTCGGACTCGACGCGGCGGCGCGCGCCCTCGGCGACACCAGGCTGCCTCGCCGCCTCCGCGCCGAACTCCCGGGCTCGATCGCGCTCTTCGGCGCGCCCGAGGCCGCGGCGGTCCTCTTCGACGCGCTCGATACCGAGCAGGATGGCTGGATCCGCTACAAGTGCCTTCGCGCGCTCCGCCGCCTGCGCGAGACGTTGCCCGAGCACGCCCTGGATCGAAGGCGTCTGCTCGCCGGCGCGCGCCGTTCCCTCGACCGTGCCTGCGCGCTCCTCGCCCAGCGGATCGTACTCCGCACCGAGCGACGCGGCGCGGTGGGCGTGGAGTTGCTCGAGCCGCTCTTGCTCGAGAAGGAGCAGCAGGCGCTCGACCGGGCGGTGCAGATGATCGCGCTGAGCCATCCGCTCGACCTCGTGAACGGGCTCGTCCTCGGGGTCCGGAGCGTCGATCGGCGCGTGCGTGCCGAGAGCCTCGAACTGCTCGCGCATCTGGTCGACCCTCCCCTCGGGCGGGCGTTCGCCGCGTTCCTCGACGAGCGTGCGGAGGACGACGTGCGGCTGTCGCGCACGCGCACCGCGCTCGGGACCGCCGCTGCGCCGCGCGCGCCGCGCCACGAGCAGGTGGTGGGGGAACTCTTGCGTGACCCGAGCGATGCGGTTCGGGTGATCGCGGCGGCCTACGCCGCCGAGGTCGGGCTCTCTGCCCTCGCCGAGCCGCTGCGCCATGCGCTTCTCACGACCCACGGCGGTGCGCGCGAGGTGATCGAGCATGCGCTGTCCGTCGTCGCGCCTTCGCGTCAGACCCGCCATGCGTGAGGCCCCCGATCCCCTCGCGATCGGTCCGACCGAGCGGGCCCTCGCGATGCGCCACCTCCCCGGGGCCGGCGCGCTCGATCCCGCGGCGCTCGCTGCGCTCGGGTCGGTCGCGCGGGCGCGTCAGCTGGCGCCCCGGGAGCCGCTCCAGGTCGCAGGACGCGCGGTGGGGCTGGCACGGGTCCTCGTCTCCGGCGCCCTCGCCTCGAGCGACGGACGGAGTGGCGGCGAGGCCACCGACGTCCTCGCGTTCCTGAGCGGCGCTCCCGCCGAGGCGTCCTGGTTCGGCGGCCCGCGCGGCGCGGTGGTGCTCGAGATCTCGCGGGAGGATCTCGAGGACGTGATCGACGAGGTCCCGGCGGTCCTCGTCGCGCTCGCGGCCCATGTCGGCTCGCGCGCGCTCGCGCTCGGAGAGCGCAGCGAGCGTGCGGCGCTCAGCGCGCTGCCGCGCGCGCTGCCCTCACGTCCCCTCGATCTCGTGGAGCGACTCATCGCGCTCAAGCGCTGCGCCGCGCTGTCGGGGGTCGAGATCGACGCCCTCTTCGCGCTCGCCGAGGCATGCAGGGAGCTGAAGATCGCCCCCGCCGCATCCGCGTGGGTCGCGGGCAGCCGGGCGGCCGCGCTGCTCGTGATCGTCGCCGGGGAGCTCGAGGTCCGCGGACCGCACGGCGCGGCGCGACTCGGTGCGGGCGACATGGCTGGCGAGGCCGAGGTGCTCGCACGCGCCCGCTGGCGCTCGACGGCGCTCGCATCCTCCCCGACGCTTGCGCTCGTCCTGCCTCGGGATCGTCTCCTCGACCTCTGGGAGGATCACCCGGCCATCGGCCTTGCGCTCGTCCGCAACGTCGCTGGCGCGATCCTCGCCGCGCACCGCGCCGGCTTCGCGCCGAAAGCGCTGTCCTGAACGGCGCGCGCCGGCGCGGCTTGCCGCTCAGGCCGGGCGCGCTGGCCCGCCGTCCGCGCGCGCCGCGGGACGATCGTCGACCTCGACGCGCACCACCGTCCCGCCGTTCACGCTCGTCGTCATGCGGCCGCGCAGCTGCCGCACGAGGGCGCTGATGAGGGTCTGCCCCATCGAGCGCCCGCGTGGCGCATCGGGCTTGAGGCCGGGGCCCTGGTCGGACACGACGAGCGCGAAGCCCGTCTCGGTCGGCTCGATGCGGGCCTCGATGCGGCACTTGCCGTCGGCGCTTCGTCCGTGCTTGAAGGCATTCGTCAGGAGCTCGTTGACGAGCAGGCCGCACGGGATCGCCTGCTCGAGCGGCAGCACCACCGAGCCTCCCTCGACGCGGATCTCCGCGTCCGGCGCGAACGACGCGCGCAGCGTCTCGGAGAGCCGGAGGAGGTAGTCGCGGAGGGCGATCTGCGCGAGATCGCTGCCGTCGTAGAGCAGCTGGTGCACGAGCGCCATCGAGCGAATCCGGTGCGTCGCTTCGTCGAGCGCCGAGCGGACCGGCGCTTCGTCGCTCCGGCTGGCCTGCAGCGTGAGCAGGCCGGTCAGCACCTGGAGGTTGTTCTTCACCCGGTGGTGCACTTCCTGGATGAGCGTCACCTTCTCGGCGAGCGAGCGCCTCAGCTCCTCTTCGGCGCGGCGTCGCTCGGTCAAGTCGCGCACCGCGACGATCGTCCACCGGGCCCCCGAGGCCGTTGCGGAGGCCGCCGTCACCTCCGCGGAGAACTCACTGCCGTCGAGCTTCTTTCCGCGCCGCTCGAAGATCGCAGCGGCGTCCTCGGGGAGTGCGGCGCTCGAGAGAAGCGGGTCGATGCCATCGAGGAGCGCGCTCGCGGCGAGGCCCTGCACCGGGCCGAACAGCTCGAGGGCCCGCGCGTTGCCCCGACTCACCTGTCCCTGCTCGTCGAGCAGAAGCAGCGCGTCCGGGCTCCGGCGGAAGACCGCCTCGAAGGCGAGCGCGCTCTGGTGCCGCAGGAGAAACGATGCGAACTGCTGTGCGACCCGCTCGACGAGGGAGGGCAGGCGCTCGTGGCCCGGGAAATTGTGCGAGCCGCCGATCTCGATGACCGCGAGCACGCCCTCCGGGCCGAGGACCGGGACGGCGCAGACGGTCCGGATCCGTGCGCGCTGCGCTGCCTGGGCGCGTCGGGAGAAGTGTCCGGTCTGATCGGGAATCCAGAAGTCCGTCTTCATGCACGGCTGCTGCGTGCCCCACGCCACCCCGGGGGCGCCGACCCCGACGATCCACTCGGTCCCGCGCGCGAAGGAGAGCGAGGCGCCGATCGAGATCCACTCCCGCGCGCCGTCGTCGGCGGCCGATCCACAGAGGTAGCGCAGCTGCTCGCGTCCCGGCTCGACGACCCACACCTGCGCGGCACGGACGTCCGAGGTCGAGGTGAGCGCGTCGGCGACGACCCGCGCGGCCTGCTCGATCGCGGTGCACGCCACGAGGCCGTCGCCCACCCGGCTCATCGTCGCCTCGCGGGCCTGCGCCACGAGCCGCTCGGTCACGTCGGTCTGCACCACGACATGCCCTTCGATCGTGCCGCCCTCGTCCTGCACCGGCCGAAGCTCGGTGCGGGCCCAGTACTGGCGGCCGGTTCGGGACACGTTCAACAGGGTCTCGTCGAAGCGTCGCCCCGAACGGAGCGCCTCGACGAGCCGGGCGACGAGCATCGGGTCGGCGTCGGGGCGGTGGAGCAGCTCGTGGGGCGCGCCGCCCAGCAACTCGGCGAGAGAGAGGCCCGTGAGCGCCTCGAAGCTCGCGTTCGCCCACAGCGCGGTCCCTCGCCGGTCCGTGACCAGCATCGGCTGGCTGAGCCCACTCGCTACCTCGACGAACGAGCCGAGACGGTCGAGCAGCGAGGCCGCTCGCGCGGGCTCGCGAAGGGGGCGGGTCCGGCTCGCGTTCATCCCCGCTCGAAGGACGCGGCGATCGCCGAGGAGACCATCCGGCGCAGCGCAGAGCCCTCGAGCGGCTTGGAGAGCACATCGTAGGCGCCGGCCTCGCGCATGCGATCCACCGTCGAGGCGTCGGTGTAGGCCGTGAGGAAGATGACGGGGACGGGGCGCCGGGCCCGGAGGGCGTTCGCCGTGTCGATCCCGTCCCGCTGGCCGATGATCGACACGTCCATCAGGACGAGGTCGGGCTGCGTCTGCTCGAAGAGCTCCACGGCTCCATCGAACTCGTCCGCGATCCCCACCACGTCGAAGCCGCTGCTCTGGAGCACGCTCTCGAGCATCAGCGAGATGAGCGCCTCGTCTTCGACGATCATCACGCGGCTCGTGCGGGTCCCGGACACAGCGATGATTGTATGGAGCAAGGATGGGCGCGCGCAAACCCCGCCGGCGATTCCGCCCCGCGCGCGACGCGTGGCGCGCGGCGGCGACATTCGAGCGAACTCACGGCCCTGTTCACGTCGGCGTCGATGGCCCGTCGCGCTCAGAGCTGGAGCCGCAGGTCCAGGCCCACGCGGTCGGCGCCCGCCCATGGCCAGAGCACGAGCGAGCTGCTGGCGGGACGCGCGGGATCGGGCTGCCCGTCGAGGACGGCGCCGACCACGAGGGCTCCGAGGCCGAGCCACTGCAGCGCCGCGGAGACGACCGTGAGGGCGACCTGGGTGTCGTCGAAGCCCGCCCGGTCCCCGAGCATGATCAGCGGGCCGACGAGCGGTACCCAGCCTTGCCAGATGCGATCCTCCCGCGCGCTCGCGAGCATGCGCAGCGTCGTCACGGTCGCACCGGTCAGCACGTAGGTCGTGCCGAGGACCGCGAGCCCCGCGACCCAGAGCGGCTCGCCGACCTCGTGGTTCGGATCGGCGAGCTGCGCTGAGGCCGGGGCCGGCGCGATGGCGTGCAGCGAGGTCGCGGCGGCGAGGGCGATCACGATCACGAGGCGGTTCATCCGGCGGCGCTCCGAGCGGGGTTCTCGGCACCGGGGCGGCCGATCAAGGGCCGCCTTCGGGGCCTGCCTCGAAGGCCGGCACGCCAGTGTGCCGCTGCACGAAGAACTCCCCCATCGGCACCGCATTCTCGGTCGTGGACAAGCGCGGCAGTCCGAAGATGTCCTGCACGGTCGCCAGGTACGAGCGGTGGTCGAAGCGCGTATCGGTCGTGTGGTGGGGGGCGACGAGGCGCGGCGAGATCACCAGCGACGCGACGTTCGCGCCGGCTCCCCCCCAGCGCATGTAGCCCTCGTCGAACACGATGAAGATCACGCCGCCTGCGCGATAGCCCTCCGAGGCCATGATCCGGTCGAGCACCCCGCGCAGCCACGTGTCTCCCACCACGGCCGGACAGTCGTGCATGTCGTTGCACATGTTCGGCGTCACGAACATGTACCGGTACGCATTCGAGCGGAGGTCGGCGTCGAAGTGCGCGTCGAAGTCCACCACCCGCTCCTCGCAGCGTTCGCGGTCCTCGCGGAGGTCGGCGTAGTAGACGAACGGGTTGTGGTTCGCGCCGTAGAGCTCGGTGGAGTCGAGTCGGCACGGCGTCTCCATGCTCTCCATGTAGGCCCGCCACGGGATGCCCGCGTCGTCGAGCTGGTTGGCGAGGTGTTCGCCGGTGCGAATCTGCACCGCGTTGGCGATGGGGTCTTCGCTCGACCTCAGGCCATGGGTCGAGCCCGAGGTCATCACCAGGTAGTTCGTCAGGCTCGGATGGTCGTAGCTGACGTACGCGTCCGCGCGCCCATGCGTGTGGGCGAGCTCGTAGAAGGTCGGGTTGGACGGGATGAGGATGTCGTCGGCGTTCTCGTTCTCGAACACGATGGTGAACACCGTACCGTCGATGGCGGGGTGGGTGACGGCGGCGCTCCCTGCGACCCCGGGACGGAGCGGGGCGCAGGCCAGGAGGAGGAGGGGCGTTGCGAGGAGGGGCGAGTGCTTCATGGCGGACGACGTAAGGCGCCGCCCTCGGCCGACCACGCCTGCCGTGCTGCGGGCCGCCGAATGAAACGAAGTGCAACGCCGGGGGAGGAACGCGTCGCACCGCGCTCAGCTGGGGCGCTCGAGGCCGGCGAGGAACCAGCCTGCGGGGCCGAGATCGTAGAGGTGCGCCCGCAGCACCGTGCGGTGGCCGCCTCGGATGCGTGCGACCTCCACGACGGCGTAGCGGTCCGCATCGCCGGGCGCGCAGGCGCGTGGAGCGAAGTGCGCACCGAGCGCGACGCACACCGAGTCCCGCCCATGGGTCACCGCGAGCGCCGTTCGGGTGCCGGCCGCGTCGCGCCAGGCCTCCACGAGCGCCGGCTCCCAGCCCCGCTCGCTCGGACGCGCGAGGTCGGTCGCGCAGAGCCGCTCTCCGTCCACGTGCACGTCGGAGAGGGGTGAGGACACCTCGAAGCAGGTCTCCAGGATCCGGTCGCGTCGCCCGAGCAGCACCTCCACCATGCGCGCCTCCTCGGCGGGGTCGCCGTAGCGCCCGGTCTCGACGATCGCCTCGAGGTGTGCCCGCGAGAGCCGGGCGATCCGCCGGGCCATCCACGCGAGATCCGCCCACTCCGCTCGGGCCCATCGCTCGAGCGGAGTCTGCGGAGCGAAGCCCATCGGCGAGAAGTGCTCGACGTCGAAGTAGGCGAGGTTCGGGTAGCGCGGATCGCGCGTCACCGCGTCCCAGGGCCGCCGCACCACGCCGAACGTCACCGCGTCGGCCAGCGTCGTGCCGAGATCGCCCACCGTCTCGTGGCCGACCCGGGTCTCGGGCCAGCGTGTCCGCCGCGAGATGCCCGCGAGCGCATCGCTGAAGTCGAGGAAGTGGTGCACGACGTGGCCGGCCTCGGGGCCGGTCGGCACGAAGGCGTCGAAGGTGTTGGGCCCCCGCGAGTCCCAGTGCGCGACCCACGCGGCGAGGAAGCGCTCGCCGCGGAGCGAGCGGCGGTCCTGGTGCGGCACGAGGTCGTTCGGATCGTCCTGCCTCGTCCCCTCGCCGCGCCAGGTACCGATCGGCGTGCCGTCGAGGTAGCGGCTCGCGCTCAGCCGGATGAGGCCGCTCTCGGTCCGCGTCGCGCGCCGCAGCATGCGCTCGAGGCGCGCGGTGGTGAGGGGGCGCCGGCTGCCCGAGGGGCGCCGCTCCACCGACCGCTCGGTGAGGACCAGGTCGCTCCGGGCCACGTAGAGCACGCGGTTGCACGGGACGTGGAAGCCGACCGCCCAGTAGAGCCGCGACACGATCGCGTCCGCCGCAGTGCCGGCCTCGTTCTCCGGCACGGTGCCGTCGTCGAACTTGAGCAGGTAGCGCTGGCCGCTCTCGTCCTGCACGACGAGACCCGGGGTGGTGCCGCCCTCCTTCGAGCTGACGATCGTGAAGGGCAGCTGCGGCCCTTCGTCGACGCATGGGCCACGCGCCGCCTCCTCCGGGCTCGGCGAGCGGTTCGTGAACCAGGTCGAGTTCGGCACCTCGTCGAGGGAGTTCACATCGAGGGCCTCGGTGCGCGGCTCGAAGCGCAGACCATGCGAGATCGGATGCAGGAGGAGCGCGTCGACGGTGTTCGCGACGTCCATCTCCTCGTCGTAGGCCGGTGCGGGCCAGAAGGGCCGATCGTCCTCCTCGTCCCAGACCGGGGCGCGCAGCGCGAAGCGGATGGGCCCGCCGCACGCGGCCACCGCGATCAGCGCCGCCAGCGCCGGCCTCATCGCGTCAGCCCCGACGCGCGCATGCGCCGCCACAGCGTCGTGCGGCTCACCCCCAGCATCGCCGCGGCGCGGGTCCGATCGCCCCCTGCGCGCTCGAGCACGCGCCGAAGCCGCGAGGCCTCGTCGCCGTCGTGGTGCGGCATCGGCTCCGGGGTCACGACGAACTCACGCGCGCTTGCATGCCCCAGGGCGCGCTCGACGTCGGCGAGGGAGAGCGTGGGCCCGTCCGCGAGGGCGAAGGCGCCGTCGATGACGGCCGCGAGTTCGCGTACGTTTCCCGGCCAGTCGTGCGCCTCGAGACGCGCGAGGGCGTCGCCCGCCACGCGGTGTGTGACCCCTGGCTGCGCAGGGTGGCGGGCTGCGACGAACCGCTCGACGAGGAGCGACACGTCGCACCGCCGGGCCCGCAGAGGTGGCAGCGCGAGGGTCACGGTGGCGAGGCGCAGGAGCAGGTCCGGACGAATGCGGCCCGCGCTCGCCTCGAGCTCGCTGGGCCGGTGGGTCGTGGCGAAGAGCCGCAGATCGTAGGGGCGCGGCGAGCTGCCGTCCGACGGCGCGAGCAGCCCTGACTCGAGCACCGAGAGCAGCCAGCCCTGGGCCGGGTGGGGCAGCTCCTCCACCTCTTCGAGCAGGATCGTCCCCGCGGCATCGTCGCGCGCCCCGCCGAGGAGCTGGGCCTCGAGGTGCCCGCGCGTGGCGAGCGAGGCGACCACGATCCGGAGGGGCTGCGCGCACCGGGCCGAGTGGGCGTGAACCGCTCGGACGAGGGTCGTCTTGCCGACGCCCATCTCTCCCGTCACGAGCGCGCACGCCTCGCACGCCGCGAGCCGCGCGGCGTCGTTCAGCACGCGGGCCGTCGCCGCGTCGCGGGTGAAGAAGGGATCGAGGCCCGCTCCAGGCGAGGCGGCAGGCAGCGCGGCGAGCCGGACGAGCCAGCCTGTGGGCCGGCCGAGCGCACGGAGGGGGGCCGTCCGCATCCTCACCTCGGCCCTCCGCGGCCCGACGCCCACGTGGATCGTGGTGCTCGCGGGTCGATCGGCCACGAAGGCGTCCGCGAGCGCTGGCTCGGACCCGCCGCCGAGGGCACGCACCGCGTGCTCGCCGGCCCGCACTGGCGCGCCGAGCAGGCGTCTCGCTTCGGCCGTCGCGCCGACCACGCGCAGCGTCCCGTCGACGACGAGCGCGGCCCCCGCGACGAGCTCGAGCGCGCGCCAGAGCAGGGGGGCGGTCTCCGGCGGGTGGCTGGCCGCGAGCGCCCTCATCACAGACCGTGGGTGGAGGCCACGTAGAGGCGCACCCCGTCGAGTTCGAAGCGGTCGAAGGGTGCCGTGCCGAACGCGAGCGCGAGGGCGAGCGGGTCGAAGCCGGTTCGACGGGTGCGCAGGCCGATCGAGAGCGCGCCGGTGAGCGCCCCGGGCGTGAAGTCGGAGAAGTCCCGCGCGAAGACGTTGCCCGCGCTGAGCGCCCACTCCATGTCGACGAAGTAGTGGATGGGATAGCGGTAGCGGACCTCGGCGACGACGGCGGCCTCGCCCCGGAAGCGGCCGCCCACGAAGCCGCGGTGCAGGTCCCAGCCGAGGGTGGGCTGGTGCAAGAACGGGATCGCTTCGCCCTCGATCGCGATCGTCTCGATGAGGTGGCCGCGCACGGCGAGCACCCGGTCCGGACCGACGGCGATCGCCCCTTCGAGATCGACGTCGAAGCGCGCAAAGCGGGCCGGTTCGCCGTCCACGGAGATCCCGGCGAGCCCTGCCGCGTGCAGGTGCAGGCCGCCGTTCTCTTCGACCTCCCGCCGGGTGTCGAGGCGCAGCTCGGCGCTGAACAGCGCGAGTCCGACGGGACGCAGGCCGAGCCGCGCGATCGCCGCAGGCTCGAGCTCGATCGAGGGCGCGTAGCCTGCGCCGATCTGCTCGCCGGCGTAGCCGCCCGCGAGCTCGACCTCCACGTGATCTTCGTGCTCGAGCACGGCGAAGGCGTGCGCCTCACCCACCGTCGAGCGGTAGAGGACGTATTGCCGCGGCGAGCGCGGCCCGAGGCCGAAGAACGGGTGGTTGGGTCGGGATGCGTAGCCGCCTCGCACGCCGAGGCGCACGGGGCCGAGCTGCCACTGGTCGCGAACGCTGACCGACCAGAATTCGTCCCCGCCGAAGCTCCCCGAGACCCGCAGTCCGTGGCCCGTGACCCCGAGATCTTCGAGGCGGACCGTCAGGCCAGGCAGGGCGAAGAGCCCTGCTTCGAGCGAGAGCGTCGGGTGCCACCAGAGCTCGTCGATGGGATGAAAGACGCTGGGCACGATCGCGAACAAGTGGTTCTGCTCTGCCCACCCGAGCAGGGCGAGCAAGGGCTGGCGCACCGCCTCCGCGACGAGGTGGAGCGGGAAGAAGAGGATGCGCGGGATCCAGAGCGCGACCTCCTCCGGGGGCGTGGAGCGCACGCGGCCGCGGAGCCATCCGGGACCGCGATGAGGGGCCGCTTCCGCCGACGCTTCCGCGGCGCACGTGTCGCCGGGCGCGTCGTCGCTCCGCGCCGGTTGCGCGGCGGCCTTCGACGCCACGAGGGCGCCCAGCGCGAGGAACGTGCCTCGTAGCGTTCGCGCGTGGCGCACGGTCGCCTCGGAGAGCAAGGCACGCGCCACGCCGCATGCGCGACGAAACGGCCCCTCGTGGGGCGATGCCCGCAGCGCCTGCGCCCTCGAGCGGTCTGCGGCGCGCCCCCCGCGCAGGGTACGGCGTCAGTCTTCGTCGCGGTCCCGGTCGGCCCTCCGCGCTCCGCGGCTCGCCCACTCGAGGGTGCGGCCCGGGCCGAAGCGACGCAGCACGCTCTCCGCGCCGCCGACCCACACCGTTCCATCGGGCCCGACCGCCGCGACCGTCTCGTCCGAGAGCAGTCCCTTCGCGCCGCCCGCGTACAGGTAGCGCTCGCCGGGGCCGCCGCGCTCGTAGCGCCGGATGGTGGGACCGGTCTCGAAGGTGAAGAGCCGCCCGCTGCGGTCGGCGAAGACCTTGCCCGCCGTCGGTCCGTCGCTCGTCACGGCGAGCTGCGCATCGACGCAGACGAAGCGCCGATCTCCTCGGCGATCGAACGCGGCGAGGGCCTGGTCGCCTGCGACGTAGAACATCCCATCGAAGCCCACGGCGCAGACGACGTCCTGCGCGCCGGTGATGCGGTGTCCGCCGTCTTCGAGGAGCGCCGGCTCCGCGTCGGGGCCCCACGGCGTCGGCGCGGCGAGCCCGGGCCAGAGCGGCACGGGGGCGCCGGCCGCGCTGTAGCGAACGAAGCGCACGCCGCTCGACTCGGTGAGGCCGACGACGATCGTCCCGTCGACGTCGCACGCGAGGCTCGAGGCCTTGCGCAGATCGAGGCCGGCCTTCGTGCTCCGGTCCGCGCCGACCTCGGCCTCGGTCACCCCGTCGCTGCTGCGGATGCCGAAGAGCGCGCGCACGCCCGCGCACCAGAGCACGACGTGGCCGCTCGGCATGAAGGCGAGCCGCGGGTCCTCGTGGTGGCTCGCCGGGATCTCCTTGCGCCATCGCACCTTCCCCTCGGCGTCGAGGGCGAAGAGCGCCGGCTCCCAGGTGCTCTCGAGCTCGAGCACGGCGTAGAGCGTGCCGTCCGGTCCGACGACGAGATCCTTCACGTCGGAGAAGGCGGGCAGCTTCGTCGGATCGCCCCCGCCTTGGCCCCCGCGTGCGCCCCGCTTCTTCTTGGGCTTCTCGTCGCCCTCGTCGCGCAGCTCGAGGACCCACGGCCGGATCGCGCGGACCGGGTGCAGGAGCGACCAGAGGTCGTCGGGCACGTAGCACTGCGCGGTGCAGAACCGGCACGCGAAGATCCGGGGCGTGGCGGCGGCGACCTCCTGCGTTCCGCCGCATCCGCTGCACTTCAGCGCGACTGCTTCCTTGCGCTCGACCGGCCACAGCAGCTCGTGATCCTCCTCGCGGAGCAGCTCCACCGCGTCGAGGCCGAGCTCGGGCGGTACGGCACGGCAGGGCGTCCGCATCCCGCATGCGCAGGCGTGCGCGTAGCTTTCCGCTGCGGCCCGCGCCGCTTCGCGGAGGATCGGCGCATGGCAGTGCGAGCAGGTGCCGCGCCCGCGGCGGTACACGAGCTGAAAGCGCCCTGCGTCGGTGATGAGCCCGGAGGTCCGCTCCTCGTTCGCCGAGAGTCCCGGTCCCTCGCGGAGCGGCTCGTCGAGGAGGAGCTTCCAGATCCGCGCATCGAGCTCGGCGCTGCGGCCGCAGCGATCGCACCGAATACGCGGAAGCACGGCGTTCACCGCCACCGGTTGCCCGCAGCCCTGGCAGGTATGGGAGAGCTCGACCGCTACGCTCGTCATCTCGCGATCGTACCGGTGGCCTCGCACGCACACCAAGGGGGGAGCGCGACCTCCGAGGCCGACCCGCGCGCGCTCAGCGCACCGGCATCGTGTCGAGCCCCTCTCGGGGCGAGCCGTAGCGGTCCGCCAGCACGGCGATCTCGTCCTTCACCCAGCCGGGGACCGCCACGTCGCGGTCGAAGAGGAAGCGCACGAGCTGCTCGAGCGCGAGCTGCGCCTCGCCGGCCGCGAGCAGCCCACGCACCTCCACCGCTTCGCTCGGCGCGATCGACGAGGCCACCTCGTCGATCACCGCCCGCAGCCGCAGGACCTCCTCAGGCATGCTCGTGACCTCGGCCTCCGGCGGGCCCGGCATGCCGAGCCCGCCGCCGGAGCACCGCTCAGGGCACCGGGGTGATGCGGACGCCGTTCGGGTTGCCCGTCTCGTTGCGGCGCCAGAACGTGGCGACCGTGCTGCCGGTGCCGCCGCCCGTGAGCACCTGCTCGACCCAGAAGCCATTCGCGTCGACGTCGTCGAGCACCGAGATGGACCAGGTGCCGGGCGAGGTGCGGCGCGCGAGCATCGTGTGGGCGTCGGTCGTGTCCTGGTAGGCCACCCGGACCTCGCCGCCGTTCAGCACGACGACCGAGCTGTCGTCGCCGATCACGTGCCGGCCGTCGTCGTGACGCGTCGTGCCGTCGGTCGAGCCGTCGTCGATCCGCTCGCGGGTGGTCACCGCGCCGCCCGTCACCTGCGCATACCAGAGCTCTTCCTCGGCCGCGTTCACGTAGGTGACGTGCCAGGTGCCGGCCGCGTCCACGAAGAGCGAGGCGCCGAGGCCGCTGTCGCCGCCGCTGCCGCCGCTCGCGAGGAGGTAGCCGTCGATGAGCACCGGCGCGCCCCAGGTCGTGCCGGTCGCGCTCGCGCCCCAGAGGTTGCCGGTGGAGCGGTCGTACCAGACGAGCGCGAGGCCCGCGCTGGTCGCGACGAGCTGGGCGTACATGCCGTGGCGGGGCGCGAGGTCCTCGACGAAGTCGGGCCCGTAGCCGCCCACGCAGGTCGTGCCGGCGCAGACCTGATCGTTGCCCGAGCAGGCGGGCGTGCAGGTGCCGCGCATCACGCAGGCGCCGGTGTCGAGGCAGACCTCGTTCGCCGCGCAGTCGCCGCCGCGGCAGGGCGTCGCCGCGCCCGAGACCTCGGTGATCGTCCAGTCGGCGGCCGCCGCCGGCATCGGGCTCGAGGCGACCGCGACGCGCACGCTCGAGCGCACGGTGCCGTCGGCCTGCCGCTCGATGCGCAGGTACGCGATGGCCGGCGCGCCCGAGGCGGTGAGCACCATCGAGGCGTAGCGGCCGCTGTCGCCGGCCTCGTCGATGGTGTGGATGTCCCAGGCCATCGGCGCGCCGATGGCGATCTTCAGATCGCCGTTCGTCACGTCGTAGTACGCGATGTAGGTGCGTCCGCCCGAGTCGACCATCGAGGTCCAGCGGCCCACGTCGTCGCCCGCCGCGCTCACGCCGCCACGCCAGCCCTCGGGATCGTTCGTGATCGGGCTGCTCGGCGCACCATCGACGATCTCCCACATCACCTCGCCGCCCGCGCCGACCTCGCCGAAGACGAGGTCACCGTAGAGGCGGTTCGGCGGCACGCCCGGGCTGTAGCCCGAGACGAGATCGCCCATCGAGGTGGTCACGAAGTCGAGGTCGGTCGCCAGCAGGCCCGGCGCGAGCGCCGGCTGCCGCTCGCACATCGTGCAGGTCGGCTCGCAGCCGTCGAGCTCGACGTTGTCGGTCGGGCAGATGAAGCCCGGATCACAGAGGTCCTCGCGGTTGTACGAGACGCACTCGTTGGTGGTCGCGCAGCAGAGATCGCCGCGCAGCTCGGTGCCGGTCGCGGGCGAGCACTCGTCGTTGCAGGGCGGCCCGGACGGGGTCCCGCAGGAGCAGCCGACCACGACGAGCCCGAGCGTGAGCCCGAAGACGATCGCGATCGCCGCCTTCAGGCGCCGAAAGGTGCGCCCCGGACGGGCGCCCTCCTTCCGCCGCGACCGGGCGCGGGCTGCGAGCAGGCCCGCTACCGCGAGGGTGAGGAGGGAGGAGAGCGCTCCGGGCCAGCGCGGGCCGGCTGCGCGGCAGGCGCAGCTGCCCGAGGCGCTCGGGTCGGCGATGCCGCGGATGATCGGCAGCGTGCTGGTGCTGACGTTGCCCGCCTCGTCGCGGAGCTCGACGCCGAACGCGTCGCCCGAGGGCAGCGAGGCGAGGTCGGCGGTCACGTCGAGGCCGCCGTCCACGAGGTGCGTCCACTCCGTCCACTCGCCGCCGGGCAGGCGGAAGCGGGCCTCGAGCGCGTCGCGGCCGGAGACCACGTCGCGGCCGCGGATCGTCCAGCCCGCGGCGGTCGGCTCGACCTCGAGGGTCGGGGCGAGGATGTCGACGAGCACGTCGACCGAGGCCGGCGTCAGGTCGGTCGTCGCGTACTCGCCGGCGACGCGGGCGCGCGCCTCGATGGTGTGACGGGCCTGCAGGAGCAGGATCTCGTCGTCGATCTGCACCCGGCGCTCGCGGGTCCAGGGGCGCCAGTGCGTGCCGTCGATCCGGTAGCTGTACTCGTACTCGACGCCCGCCGGGCCCTCGGCGTCGAAGTGCAGCCAGACGGTGTTCCGCTCCCCGCGGTCCCACGACTCGAGGCTCATGCTCTCGCGGTCGAGGACGAGGTCGGAGACCTCGAGCGAGGTCTCGACCGGCGCGACGACCGGCGCGGCGCCCGCGAGCGCGAGGTTCGCGAAGATGCCGAGGAAGGTCTCGCCGTCGCTGTCGACGCCGGTGATGCCGCCCGCCGGCACGACGAGGTTGAAGCCCATGATCTCCGGCAGGTCGAAGCCGGAGATGCCGCTCGCGAACATGTCGGCGAAGCTGGTGATGATCGACTCGAGCGTGCCCGCGACGACCTCGGGGTTCTCGCTGAGGAGCTCGCTGTTGGTGACCACCGAGTTGCTCGGCACGATGCCGACGATCTGCGGCACGAGCTGGCCGCCCTCGGCGACGAGGTTGATGCCGATCTCGAGGTCGGCCTGGTAGGTCATGAAGCGCACGTAGCGCTCGGTGCTCCAGACGTAGAAGTCGAGCTGCAGCTCGGGCAGCGTCACGGTGAGCAGCGGGTCACCCGACGCGGTGCCGATCTCGAAGTCCGGCGGCTGCTGCGGGCGGAGCGCGATGGCGATCGGCGCGTCCTCGGCCGGGAACGCCAGCGAGTTCAGCGAGCGGATGAGCGCCGAGACGAGGCCGGTCGAGAGCTGCTGGCTCAGGCTCGTTCCGGTGCCGATGCAGAGCGCGCCGGCGTCGAAGAGACCGTAGCCGGCGTAGTCGAGGTAGTCCTCGCTGACGCCGATGCCGACGTGGGTCTCGGTGGCGGTGCCGGGGATGACGTTGCCGCGGAAGGCCGAAGCGCGGGCCACGGTGGGCAGCGGCGGGGGCGTGATCACCGGGACGCAGGCGTTGTGGCCCGGGGTCGCGGTGAAGTCGCGGTTCCAGGACTGGAAGCCGCCGATCATGAAGAGCGAGATGCCCTCGCTGATCGCCTCGCCGTCGCCGCCGGCGCCGAGGACGAACTGCACCGGGGCGTGCACGCCGGGGGAGAAGCCGCCGAGGAAGGCCTCGCCGAGGTCGCCGCGGCCGTCGGTGCCGAGGAGCAGCGGGACGCAGCGCGCGTCCGCCGCGGTGCCGAAGCGGCAGACGGCGGTCGGTCCGGTGCCATCGGCGAAGGTGCCGGTCGGGCAGCCGAACTCGCCCGCAGTGGTGCAGAGGTTGTCGCCGAGCAGGCTGTCGGAGAGGCTCGAGATCTGGTCGACCAGCAGGTTCACCACCGTGCTCTGGAAGAGGCCGATGAGGAACGAGACGATCGAGCCGGCGATGCCGTCGCCCGAGATGTCGATGTCGTCGTTCTCGATGCCCTGGCCTTCGACGAGGCCGAAGTTGAGGACGTCGATCCGGGTGTAGCCGGCGCGGGCCGGCTCGGTCTCGGTGACGAAGTCGATGTCCGCCTGGACGGCCACGAAGGTTCGCGCGCCGCGGGTCGTGTCGAGGTCGATGTTCAGGTCGGCGTCGAAGAGGCCGAGGTCCACCGTGACCGGCAGGGCGCGGCGGTCACCGGCGAGGTCCCGCGAGTCGAGGCGCAGGTTGATGACCGCGCGGAGGCGATTCGGGGCGGTCGGGGTCAGAGCGATGTCCTCGATCTCCGCCCTCGCGAGGCAGTCGGAGCGCCCGCAGATGGTGATGTCGACGCCGAGCGGGCCGGCGACGTCCTGCCGCGGGATGGGGAACTCGAGGCCGTCCGCGAGGAAGGTCCGCACGATCGGGTCGATGTTGTCCTCGATGAAGCCGATGCCGCTCGAGGTCAGGCGCACCTGGGCCGCGTTGGGGATCCGCGCATCGAGCGGGAACGCGCCGGGGATCGGGCGGATGCCGCACCCTTCGCAGCCGCTGCAGCCGCCGCCGCCGCAGGCGAAGACGAGGAAGATCAGCGAGAGGGTGAGGAGCGGCTTGTAGTACTGGGCCAAGCGAGACATGGGCGACCTCCGAAGAGCGCAGCCGCGCGAGGGGACCGACCGACCGGGTCCCGGCGCGTGGGCGGGGCGAGCGAGGGAATACTACCGGCTGGCGGATCCGCGGATCAACGGCCACTGCGTGGGCGCGTGTGCGGCGCAGCACGACGCGGTGCGTCAAGCGCTTCAGCCGCGCAGGGTGAGGCCCCCATCGAGCACCAGCGTCGCGCCGAGGGCGAGCTCGCTCTCGAAGAGGAACACCACGCCATCGGCGAGCTCCTCGGGCCGCGCGAGCCGGCCGAGCGGCGCGAGTCCGGCGAGGGCCTGCCGCTGCGCTGCTTCTCTCTGCGCACGCTCTTCGCCCTCGGGAGGCACCTCGCCCGGTCCGAGGCGCAGCGGGCGGATCATCTCGGTGTCGGTGAGCCCGGGCGCGAGCGTCGCGATGCGGATCCCCCGGGGCCAGAGCTCGAGCGCGAGCGCCTTCGCGGCGGCCTCGAGGCCCGCCTTGCTCGCGGCGTAGGCGGTCGTCGTCGGGGCCGGGCGCAGCCCGAGCGTGCTGGTCACGAGCACCGCGGTCGCCGGCGTGCTCGCCTGCTCGGCGAAGGCCCGCAGGAGCAAGAGCGGCGCGCGGAGGTTCACCCGGAGGTGCCGGTCGATCCGCGCCGCATCGAGCGCCTCGATCGGCCCGTGCTCGGCGATGCCGTGCGCGACGACGAGCCCGTCGAGGCCGCCGAGCGCCGCGGCCGCGCGCTCGACCGCGAGCTCGCACGCGCCCTCCCCATCGAGGTCGAGCGGGATCGGCCGCACGCTCGGGGCCTCCTCGGCGAGGGCGGCGAGCCGGTGCACGTCGCGGCCGAGCCCGGCCACCGCGTGCCCGCGCCGCGAGAGCGTGAGCGCGATCGCCCGCCCGATGCCTGCGCTCGCCCCCGTCACCAGCGTGCGTCGTTGCGTCATTCAGCCTCGCTGCCACGTCGTCCCGTGCGGAGCAACGCGCGCGCTCAGTCGTCGCCGAGGGAGTTTCGGCCCGGCCGCGGGCTCGCGCCCGTCCGCAGGCCGAACACCCGCGCCGCGACCGCGAGGCAGATGCCCGCGGGGAGGAGGAACGAGAGGTAGGCGAGGTGCGGCACGACGAGCGCCGCGGCCACGGCGCCGAGCGTGAAGCCCAGGATCTTGCTGCCACGGAGGATCACCGTGCGGTGCGCCGCGTAGCGCGTATCCGACGAGGTCTCGGGCAGGAGCAGGAACGCGAGCGCGACGCCGAGGTCGGTCGCCGGGCCGGTCATGTGCGTCGTGCGCACGAGCGCGCCGGTCGCGTTCGCGACCGAGGCGTTCTGCAGGCCCATCGCGAAGGCCAGCACCCAGAGCAGGACGAAGTCGCGCCGGGACTCGACCTCGGTGCCGAACGCGCCGAAGAGGCCGGCCTGGCCCGCGACCGCGCAGCCGATGAGCAGGATCGCCACCGTGACGAGCGGCACCGCGGGCATCGCCGGCAGCCCGCGCACCCGCCGGCCATCGAGGATGAGCACCGCGCTCATCGCGCCGCCCACGAAGCAGAAGAGCACCGCGAGGTACTCCGCGAAGAGGGTCCATCGCCCCTCGTCGACGCCGGCGTGGGTGAGCACGCCGGTCACGTGGGTGACGAAGCGCTGGCACGCGAGGAAGGCGACCGCGTTGACGAACCCCGCGCCGAACGCGAGCGAGGTCCAGCTCCCGATGTTGCGGCCCGCGAGGACCTCGGCGGACGGGACGATGGACTTGAGGCGCATGGGCCGCGGGTTGTAGGGGCGCCCCCGCACCGCGCCAAGCGGTGCGTTGACGGTGCGGGGCTCGGGCCGCATGTCCCGCGGCCATGAGCGCGGACGAGCAAGCCCCGACCACCCGCGACGCGGGGCCCAAGCACGAGGGCCCGAGCCGCTCGAGCCCCTACGCCGTCTCGCGCCTCGCGCCGCCCCACGACCTCGTCGACGTCGCCAAGCAGATCCAAGAGGCCGACGCGATGCTCGGCGCGGTCGCCCACGCGCGGCTCAGCACCATCGCCGAGCAGATGAAGATGCTGAAGGCCGAGGCCGAGCGGATCCTCGACGAGACCCGCCGCTCGCTCGACCTGCACCGCGCGCGCTGCTCCTTCGCCAAGCGTGCGGGCAGCGTCTACCACGCCTACCGGCGCACGAGCGGCGAGGTGTGGCTCTCGATGATCGGGCCCGAGGAGTGGGGCGAGCCCTCCGAGGAGCGGCGCTTCGTCGGAACCTACCGCCTCGAGCTCGATCAGAGCTGGACGCCGCTCGCGGGCGAGCACGCGGGCGAGCGGCGCGCGGCCTCCGACGTGCCGGCCCCGCGCGAGCTCGTGACGCGGCTGCTCGGCGGCTGAGTCGGGCGCGCATCCGGTACACTCGCGGCCGATGTCCCGCGCGACCGCTGCCCTCTTCGTCTTGCTCGCCGCCTGCTCCGATCGCGACACGGGCCTGCGGGACGCGCCGGGCCTCGACGCGCCGAGCGCCGCGGACGATGCACCCACCGTCGATGTACCGGGCACCGATGCGCCCGGCCCCGACGCACCGGGCCTCGACGCTCCGGGCCTCGACGCTCCAGGCCTCGACGCACCGGGCCTCGACGCGGGACCGGACGCGCCGCTCGTCTCGATGCCCTGCACCGCCACTGGCGCCTGCGATCCCTTCGACCCGGCCTCGTGCCCCGCGATGCAGGGCTGCCGCCTCGGACCGATGGGCACCGAGTGCCTGCCGCTCGCCGCCACCGTCGCCCGCGTCGGCGAGTCCTGCACCCGGAGCGATGGCTGCGAGCCCGGCGCGACCTGCCTCGACTTCGGCGCCGGCTTCGTCTGCCAGCGGCAATGCCCCGCGGGCTCGATCGGCTTCTGCGGCGAAGGGCAGGCCTGCACCGGGAGCCTGGGCGATGCCTGCGTGCGGGTCTGCCGGCCCCTGCCGCTTCGCTGCGACATCTACGCGCAGGACTGCGCCGACCCCGCGCTCGCGTGCACGCTCGTCACGAACGGCGAGACGGGCGAGCGCTACACCGGCTGCCGCCCGCCCGGCGCGCTCAGCGCTGGGATGGCGTGCGGCGGCATGCTCGGCACCTGCGAGCGCGGTCTCATCTGCGTGCGCGAGGCCGGCGTCTCGTCCTGCCACGCCGTGTGCGACCCCGACCTCGGCGGCCCCGACTGCACGGCCCCCGAGACCTGCTCCGGCACCACCAGCGGCTGGGGCGTGCGGTACTGCCGCGATCCGGGCTGACGGCGCCCGTCCGCCCGCCCCGGATCGTGCCTCGAGCCGCTCCCGCGCCGACCGTGGTAGCTTCGCCGCCGATGAGCCGGATCGAGAAGGCGGCCGAGGCCAAGGGGCTGCGCATGACCGAGCAGCGTCGCGTCATCGCGCGCGTGCTCTCCGACGCCACCGATCACCCCGACGTCGAGACGGTCTACGAGCGCGCCTCCGCGATCGACGACCGCATCGGCCTCGCGACCGTCTACCGCACGCTTCGGCTCTTCGAGGAGTCGCGCATCCTCGAGCGCCACGACTTCGGCGACGGGCGCTCCCGCTACGAGGAAGTCGCGAGCGAGCACCACGACCACCTGATCGACGTGCACAGCGGCAAGGTGATCGAGTTCACCAGCGCCGAGATCGAGGCCATCCAGGAAGAGATCGCCCGCAAGCTCGGCTACCGCATCGTCGATCACCGGCTCGAGCTCTACTGCGTGCCGCTCGACGCGCCGCCCGAGGCCTACCGCAAGCGCCGGCCCTGACGTGGCGGTCCTCTCGGCAGCCGAGGTCCGCGCGCTCGGCGCGGTGCGCTTGCTCGATGCACGGAGCGGCCCCGACGCGCGCGTTCGCTTCGAGACGGAGCGGCTCGAGGGCGCGCGCTGGCTGAGCCTCGAGGACGACCTCTCGCAGATCGGCGAGCCGCGCCAGGGAGGCCGGCATCCTCTCGCGTCCTCCGAGCACTTCGCCGCCGCGCTCGCGCGCGAGGGCATCGCGCCCGAGGACACGCTCGTCGTGCTCGACGACAAGGACGGAGCGAACGCCGCGGCCCGGCTCTACGTGATGCTGCGCGCCATGGGGCATGGGGCGGTGCACCTGCTCGACGGCGGCCTCCGCGCGGCCCGCGGCGTCTTGCCCTTCGCCTCCGGGCCGGTGCTGCCCGCGCGGCCTGCACGCTATCCGGCGCGCCCTTACGTCCTGCCGCGGGTGACGATCGACGAGCTCGAGGGACGGCTCGCTGCCGGCGCGGTGCTCCTCGATGCCCGCGCGGCCGAGCGCTTCCGCGGCGAGGTCGAGCCCTTCGATCCGCCGGCGGGTCACGTGCCCGGCGCGACCTCGATGCCGTATGCCGCGCTGCTCGGCGAGGATGGAACGCTGCTGCCGAAGCCGGCGCTGCGCGCGCGCCTCGAGGCCGCAATCGGTGGTGCGGACGAGGTGCTGCTGCAGTGCGGCTCGGGCGTCACCGCGTGCATGCTCGCGGTCGCGCTCGAGGAGGCAGGCCTCTTTTCCATCGGCGAGCCGCGGGTGCGCCTCTGGGTCGGCAGCTACTCCGAGTGGAGCCGCAGCGGCCGCCCGATCGCCACCGGCCCATGAGCGAGGCGGCGGACACCGCGGTCGGCCGGCCCGCGCCCGCCGACGTCGTGCTCGTCGCGCTGCACCTGCCGGTGCGGCACGGCTGGAGCTACCGCGTGCCCGAGCGGCTCGCCGAGCAGGTGATGCCCGGCACGCGGGTCGCGGTGCCCTTCCGCGGCCGGCCGATGCCCGGCTTCGTGCTCGGCCCCGGCACCGCGCCGGAGGGCAAGAAGCTCGCCGAGGTGATCGCGGTGCTCGACGCGCAGCCGCTCTTCGATCCGCCGCTCTTGAAGTTCCTCGGCGAGGCGGCCGACTACTACCTGCACCCGATCGGCGAGGTGCTGCGCGCGGCAGCCCCGCCGCTCGACGCCGAGGCGCTCACCGCGCTCCGCAAGGGCGGCGTCGCGCTGAAGGGCCCCCGGGCCAAGGCGCAGCGCGTGCGGGTGTACGTCCGCGTCGAGGGGGCGACGCTGCCGGCGCGCCTCGGCCCGCAGCAGAAGGCGCTGCTCGCCCGCTTCGAGGCTTCGAGCGAGCTGGTGCACGACGAGCTGCCGGCCGAGGCCCGCGCCGCTGCGGCCGCCCTCGTCCGCCGCGGCGTGCTCACCGAGAGCCTGCGCGAGCGCAGCCCGGACCGCTTCTTCCGCAGCTCCGTCGAGCGCGATGCGCGGCGGACGCCGACCGCCGAGCAGGCCGCGGCGATCGCGGCGATCGACGGTGCCCTCCGGGCCGGCGCGCGGCAGAGCTTTCTGCTGCACGGCGTGACCGGCTCGGGCAAGACCGAGGTGTACCTGCAGACGATCGAGACCGCGCTCGCCGAAGGACGCGGCGCGCTCGTGCTCGTGCCCGAGATCGCGCTCACGCCGCAGCTCGTCGGGCGCTTCCGGGCGCGCTTCGGCGACGCGCTCGCGGTGCTGCACAGTGGCCTCTCCGACGTCGAGCGCGCGGCCTTCTGGCGGGCGCTACGCCGCGGCGCGGTGAAGATCGCGATCGGCGCGCGCTCGGCGGTCTTCGCCCCGGTGCCGGCCCTCGGCCTCGTCGTCGTCGACGAGGAACACGACGGCTCCTACAAGCAAGAGGAGGGCTTCCGCTACCACGCGCGCGACCTCGCGCTGCTCCGTGCCCACCGCGCCGGCGCCGTCGTGGTGCTCGGCTCGGCGACGCCCTCGCTCGAGTCCTGGGAGCTCGGTCAGCGCGGCCAGCACCAGCTGCTCACGATGACGCGGCGGCCCGAGGAGCGGCCCTTGCCCACGGTGCAGATCGTCGATCTCGGCCGCATGGGCCCCGGGCCGAGCGGCGAGAAGCTGCTGAGCTTGCCCCTGCACCGCGCGCTGCAAGAGACCCTCGAGCAGGGCGGGCAGGCGATCCTCTTTCTCAACCGCCGCGGCTTCGCGCCGTCCTTGCGCTGCGAGGCCTGCGGCGAGAGCGAGGCGTGCCCGAACTGCAGCGTCGCGCTCGTCGCGCACCGCCGGGCGCGCGCGATGCGCTGCCACTACTGCGACTTCGCCGCGCCCGAGGGCACCGCCTGCTCGCGCTGCGGCGAGCCGGCGCTGGTCGCGATCGGCACCGGCACCGAGCGGCTCGAGGGCACGCTCGAGGCGCAGTTTCCCTCCGCGCGCATCGCCCGCCTCGACCGCGACGTCGCGGCGCACGGCGGCCTCGAGTCGGTGCTCGAGCGCGCGCGCCAGGGCGAGATCGACATCCTCGTCGGCACCCAGATGGTCACCAAGGGCCACGACCTGCCCGGCGTCACGCTGGTCGGGGTGATCCTCGCCGACCAGTCGCTCTTCTTCCCCGACTTCCGTGCCGCCGAGCGCACCTTCCAGCTGCTCAGCCAGGTCGCCGGTCGCGCCGGTCGCGGCGACAAGCCCGGGCGCGTCGTCGTGCAGACCTACCAGCCCCAGCACCCCGCGGTGCTCGCGGCGCAGCGGCACGACCACCTCGGCTTCGTCACCCACGAGCTCGCCGAGCGCAGCGAGCTCGGCTACCCGCCCCACGGCCGGCTCGCGGCGGTGCGCATCGACGCCGAGGATCGGGCCGAGGCGGAGCAAGCGGCGAACCTGCTCGCCGAGGTCGCGCGCTCCACGCCCGAGGTCGAGAGCGCGCGCGTCGAGGTGCTCGGGCCGGCGCCCGCGCCCATCGAGCGGGTGCGGAGCCGCTACCGCCAGCGCCTGCTCGTGCGCGGCGCCGACCGACGGCACGTGCGCGCGGTCGCCCGCGCGGTCCTCGAGCGCATCGAGGCAGGGCTCGGAAAGGCACGGGCCAGTGTCGACGTCGATCCCGTCTCGATGCTGTGATCGCCGAGGGATCCCGCGCGCGGCGTCGGGGGGCTTGCGCTTGATTAGATTCTGTGCAGAATCTGTCCAGCTATGCGTTCCGCGATGCTTCTCCTCTGCGCCGTGCTCTCCGCGAGCCTGCCCGCTGCGGCCCAGGATCGCGATCCCGAGCAAGCCCGCGTCCACTTCGAGGCCGGTACGAGCGCGTTCGCCGAGGGCGACTACACGCTCGCCATCCACGAGTTCCAGGCGGCCTACGCGATCACCGAGCACCCCGACCTGCTCTTCAACATCTACTCGGCCGCCGAGCGCGCCGGGATGCTCGTCGAGGCCGAGCAGGCCCTCGCGCAGTACCTCGAGCTCGGGCGGCCGGGCCGCGAGCGCCGCTCGCTGACCCGGCGCCTGGCGCGGCTTCGGGTGCGGGTCGCCGAGGAGCGGAGCCGGGCCGAGAGCGTAGAGGCCCCGGCGCCCGCGATCGAGGTCGCCGCGGCCGAGACCGCCGAGGAAGCGCCCGCCGAGCCGGCCGAAGAGCCGTCCGCGGAGCCCGTCGTGGCCAGCACCGCCCCAGCGGCGGACCGCGCCTTCACCATGCACCCCGCTGCGATCGGCACGCTCGTCGGTGCGGGTGTGCTCTTCGCCAGCTTCGGCGCGTTCGCGGTGCTCTCCGAGGTCGAGGATCAGTCGCTCGCGGGGCGCTGCCGCGGCGAGGCGGGCGGGCAGTGCGGACCGGAGCAGGTCCGGACCCTCGAGGCCCTCAATCTCGTGGCCGACGTCAGCTGGATCGCCGGCGCGGCCGCGGCCGCGACCGGCGTCGTGCTCGCGTTCGTGCTGCCCGCCGACGAGGCGGGCGTCTCCCTGGCCGTGTTGCCCTGGGCGAGCCCGGACGGCGCCGGGGCAGGAGTGGTGGGACGATGGTGAGCCTTCCGAGGGTGCTGGCGTTCGTGGCGTTCCTCTCGGGGTGCTCGGCGGTGAACGACCCGAGCGGCTACATCGGCCCGCCGCCCGAGCTGCCTCTTCTCCGCGTGGTTCATGCCGCGCGGGACACCGCGCCGGTGAACGTC
>Ga0068872_10000796_pt1 | contig 26126 bp, 27 predicted proteins | sample NOAtaG_7_FD_66441 | JGI IMG/M metagenome (GOLD analysis project Ga0068872, IMG submission 66441) | Freshwater lake microbial communities from Lake Erie, under a cyanobacterial bloom - NOAA_Erie_Diel1S_2200h metaG | ecosystem: Environmental > Aquatic > Freshwater > Lake | place: USA: Ohio, Lake...
TTTTCTTCAGGTTTCATTAGTATTTTAGTTCTATGAATAAAATCATTTTCTTTTTTACCTCGCTTCTACTCTACTCTTGTTCTGATCAACCAAAACAAGAAGTTGATCTCATCATTGATCATGCAACCGTTTACACAGTTGACTCCTTATTTTCAATTACCGAAGCAATAGCCGTTAAAGATGGTAAAATTATTGCAACGGGCAGCAACGAATTTATTAATGATACATACACAGCAAACCAAACCATTGATGCCGAAGGAAAATTCATTTACCCCGGCTTTATTGATGCGCATTGTCATTTTTATGGTTATGGCAAAGGACTTACCGAAGCCAATTTAGTTGGCACCAGTTCTTACAATGAAGTTTTAGAAAAGGTGATTGAACATTCTAAACTAAATTCTGAATTTGTAAAACCAACTTCTTTAACTGAAAGACCATGGTTGATCGGAAGAGGATGGGATCAAAACGATTGGGAAGTAAAAGAATTTCCTACCAAAGAAAAACTGGACGCTATCTTCCCGGATGTTCCTGTATTCTTAAAACGTGTAGATGGCCATGCAGCCTTGGTAAATCAAGTAGTATTGGATCTTGCAAAACTATCCACTAAAACAAAAATAAATGGCGGTGAACTCATTGAGAAAGATGGTGAATTAACAGGCGTATTGGTTGACAACGCAGTTGATTCAGTAGAAAAATTAATTCCCAAACAAAATGCCGAATTCATTAAGCGCGCTTTACTAAATGCACAAAAAAATTGTATAGCCATGGGATTAACCACCGTAGATGATGCGGGTTTGGAAAAACAAATAATTGATGCCATAGATAAATTACAAAAAGAAAAAGAATTAAAGATGCGCATATATGCCATGCTTACACCCACAAAAGAAAATTTACAACATTACTTAACCAATGGTAAATACAAAACCGATCTTTTAAATGTTTGTTCGTTTAAATATTATGGGGATGGCGCCTTAGGTTCGCGCGGCGCATGTTTGTGCAAAGAATATGCTGATAAAGCAGGCTGGAAAGGTTTTTTACTGAGTAACATCAATTATTTTGAAGAACAAGCAAAATTAATGGCCGAGAAAGGATTTCAAATGAACACACATTGCATTGGCGATTCGGCTGCTCGCGTGATATTGAACATTTACACCAAACATCTTGATGATAAAAAAGATATGCGCTGGAGAATTGAACATGCACAAGTGATCTGTGAAGATGACTTTAAGTACTTTAATAAAAATTGCTTACCATCGGTTCAACCAACACATGCTACAAGTGATATGTATTGGGCCGGAGACAGATTAGGGAATGAGCGTGTAAAAAATGCTTATGCGTATAAAAAATTATTAAAGTATTCGGGCACCATACCATTGGGAACCGATTTTCCTGTTGAAGATATTAGTCCTTTTAAAACTTTTTATGCAGCTGTGGTGCGTAAAGACTCAAAGGGCTTTCCCGACAAAGGCTATCAAACAGATAATGCTTTATCAAGGGAGGAAACTTTAAGAGGTATGACCATTTGGGCCGCCTATTCAAACTTTGAAGAAAAAGAAAAAGGGAGTTTAGAAAAAGGGAAATTTGCCGACTTTATTATTTTGGATACGGATCTTATGAATTGTAAAGAAGATCAAGTTTTAAAAACCAAAGTACATTCTACTTGGATCAACGGCGAAAACGTTTTTACATTAAAGTAATTTTCGTTTTTCAAACACAACTTCTTTTTACTTTCTTTATTACGAAGCTGGGCCATTAAAAGATACAGCTGCCTCTTTTCACCGCCCGCGTGAGGGATTGAGCCATTGTTTGAGCTCCTTTTTTGTTCCGCCTTTTCGGCGGGACAAAAAAGAGCGAGTGGCGAAAGCCCGACCCCATGGAGTGAATTTGCTTCCAAATTGTAGCAGGCAAATTCACTCCATGGGGGCACGCCCAAAAAAGTATCTAACTCCAAATAACGATTTGATAACATTGGCTTAAGGTTCTCGTGCTATCCTCACCCTAAATTTGTAATGTGAAAAGATTACTTTATATACTTGCAGCACTTACCATGAGTTTTGGAGCAATTGCCCATGATGATAAAAATGGCGGTAAGGACGCTAACAAAACAGTATTTATTAAAGTAACCGATTCTCAAGGAGAAGAGTTAGCAGGTGCAAAAGTAGTGTTGACTGAAACCGGTAAAGAATATATTACCGATTTTAATGGTCAGATACAGATAACTATTAAAACCACCGAAACTCTTACCCTTAAAGTACAATCATTAGGTTTTAATGAAATAACCCTTAAATCTACTGAGTTAAGTACTTTTAATGATCTTTCTTTAAGTCCACTATAAATCCCCTCCAACCCTTTACCAACAAGCCTTTTGCCTTTTTTTAAGCCTTCAAAAGTAAAGTTTAGGTTAAGCTTTCGTTTCCTTAACATTACCTGTGCATTAACTTAATATTTTTGTATTAAGAAACCGATCAGATGGTTTTTGCGTATAACAATTTAAAATCAGGACTTATGAAAACTTTAATTACAATTTGTTTCTTTTTCTTGGCACTTGCAGCTAACGCGCAAAGTCTTAACGAAAAGGGTTTATATATTGATAGCGAAGGAAATTTATTTTCCGGGGTTATTACTTCAGTAAATAATAATGTGAAATCGGAGATGGACGTAAAGGATGGGATTATTTCCGGAAAAGCAACTTATTTTTTCGCGAACGGAAAAATAATGGAATCAGGAATGATGGCCAACGGAAATAAAGATGGGCAATGGACACGTTTTAATGAAAGCGGTGTAACCTCAGCCATTGGTTTTTATTCTGCCGGAAAAAAATCAGGTACTTGGATCGTGTATGATGAAACCGGAAAAAAACGCATGGAAATGAACTATAGCAACGGCGAAAAAGCAGGCACCTGGACTAGCTGGGATGATAATGGCGCGATTGCTAGTACTAAAACTTACGGAGTTAACTAATCTAAATCGATATCGGAAAATAGAAACCGCCCAAAAGGCGGTTTTTTTTATGCATTTAGTGGATGAAAAATCTACTTATTGCCATCATCTTTTTTTGCACGCTAAATACACATGCGCAAGAACTTGAGCTTAAAGGTAAATGGAAAGTAAATTGTGCCCTCGAAAAAAAAGACAGTACTACTTTTCATGTGTGTGATTTTTGCCCCTCTACAATGCTTAATAATAAAACAGCAATTGTTGAGGAGTTCAATATTGAGATCACTGAGGCTTCTATAAAATTTACAACCGAAGAAGTTCAAATTGAAATACCGTACTCGTGGGATAGATCTAATTACACTATCAAATTTAAATACACGCAAAAAGAATATTCTTTTAAAGCCATGGTTGTTTCAGATCCATTTGTGCAAATATTAGTTGCAGAAACCGGAGAAGTGCTTTACTTGAAAAAATTACTTTAGAGATTCTAATTTCTGAGCCATATCAAACATCTTGGCTTCTTCAAAATAATTAGCCATTAATTGTATGCCCATTGGCAATCCGTTGCTGTGGATGCCACAAGGAACTGAAATGGCCGGGACCCCAGCAATTGGAGCCTGAACTGTAAAAATATCTTCCAAATACATTTTGATCGGATCAGCACTATTCTTTCCAAATTCAAAAGCAGTGCCCGGTGTAGTTGGCGTGATGATAAGATCGTATTGTTTTAAAATATCAAATGTTTTTTGTTGGATGAGACGTCGCACTTTTTGTCCTTTTGCATAATACGCATCATAATATCCTGCGCTTAACACAAATGTTCCAAGCATGATCCTGCGCTGTACTTCTTTTCCAAAACCTTCGCTGCGCGATTTTTTATAAGTGCTTACAAGATCCGTTGCGTTCTTACTTCTGTATCCAAAATGCATTCCGTCAAAACGCGATAAGTTTGAACTTGCTTCTGCAGTAGTTAGAACATAATACACCGGAACCAAATAATCCAAATATGGAAAACTTACCTCTTCAACAGAATGTCCTTCTTTTTTTAATTGTTCAATTTTATTGATCACGCATGCTTTTACTTCCGGATCAAGTCCTTCTGCATAAACGCATTCTTTAATATAAGCTAATTTGTATTTTTTATTTGTACCTAATTGCTCGCTATAATTCTCAACAGGTTTTTGTGAAGCTGTGCTATCATACGCATCATTTCCTGCAATTACTTCTAACATCAAAGCATTATCAGCAACTGTTTTTGTAATGGGTCCTATTTGATCAAATGAAGAAGCATACGCGATCAATCCCCAACGCGAAACTCTTCCATACGTTGGTTTACTTCCTACAGTTCCGGTGAATGAAGCGGGCTGACGAATGGATCCGCCTGTATCTGAACCTAAAGCAACATGACAAAAATTTGCAGCTACTGCAGCAGCCGACCCGCCTGATGAACCACCGGGAACAGTTTTTTCATTTAAAGGATTAAGCACATTTCCGTAAGCAGAATTTTCATTGCTACTTCCCATGGCAAATTCATCATTGTTGCATCTGCCAATAATGATCGCGTCTTCTGCCAACAATTTTTCTACTACTGTTGATGAATACAACGATTCAAATCCTTCTAATATTTTTGATGAAGCAGAAACTTTATGTCCCTTGTAACAGATATTGTCTTTTAGTCCAACTATTACACCGGCAAGCTTTCCGCCTTTTCCTTGTTTGATCTTTTCATCTACTAATTTTGCTTGTTGCAATGCCGAATCATTGAATACTTCTAAAAAAGCATTTAAATGCTTTCGTTTTTCAATTTCAGAAATGCATTCTTCAACTAATTTTACAGCACTAGTTTTTCCGGCCTTTAGATCGGCTTGAAGTTGTTTGATGTTTGCGAATTGATACACAATTAGGATTTGATATGAACAATAAAAGCGTTACTCCGTTCAGAATAACGCTTGAATATTATAAATAAAAATTTATTTATTCTCTATTTCAGTACTCGAACCTTCGCCCTTGCTTGCGTCTTTAAAGTCCTTAATACCTTTACCTAAACCTTTCATTAATTCAGGAATTTTTTTACCTCCGAACATTAATAAAACGATCACTAGGATAATAATGATCTCAGGGGCTCCAAGTCCGCCTAAAATACCTAAAATAAATGCTGGTGCCATGTTTCGTAAATTTTGATGCATAAAGGTACTCATTTTCTTGTTAAAACGGCCATTTTATCCGTATTTTGTGATTAAAGAAGCAAATGAAACAGGTTTTAGCAGTTTTAGCGGGTCTTGTGGTGGGTGTTTTGGTCATTTTTCTGGCCCAAGCAATTGAGATGGCTATTTTTCCACCTCCTGCTAATTTTGATCCAAACGACCCAGAACAGGTTAAACAACTCATGCAAAACGCATCTACCTTGTCGCTGGTATTAGTACTCGTTGGTTATTTTTTAGGTGCGTTTATTGGTGGTTTAGTTGCAACCAACATTATTAAAGGAACAACTTGGATGCCCGCGCTATTAGTTGGAACTGTACTAACTGTTCTTGGACTTATTAATTTATTAGCCATACCTCATCCCCTTTGGTTCACCATTTTTGGTTTAGTTATTTATTTCGCAGGATCCTTTATCTCATTTTTAGTGTATACAAAATTTAAAAAGAATGATCAAAAAAGTTGAACACATTGGCATAGCCGTAAAGGATCTTAAAAATTCGAATGCATTATTTGCTAAATTATTTGGCAAAGATCATTACAAAATTGAAGGCGTTGAGAGCGAAGGAGTGAGCACCTCTTTTTTTATGTTGGGCGAAACTAAAATTGAATTGGTTCAAGCTACTTCCGAAAATAGTGCCATCACCAAATTCATCGAAAAAAAAGGTGAAGGCATTCATCACATTGCTTATGAAGTAGATGATATTTATAAAGAAATTGAGCGCTTAAAAAGTGAAGGCTTTGAAATGATCAATCCTCAACCTAAAGAAGGCGCCGACAATAAACTCATTTGTTTTTTACATCCTAAAAGTACCAATGGTGTTTTGGTGGAGTTGTGTCAAGAAAGAAAGTAATTTTATTTGTCTTTAATTTAAACGGAAGCAAACGTACTTAATATCCTCTCCCTTATCCGTGAACATTTTTTCGTAATAAGTTTTAATGCTTACCAATTCTTTTCTATCCTCAGGACAATTCTTATAAAGATCATTGGTATGCCATATCAACTCATGTTTGTTCTCCTTAATAACTTCCAAAGTATACTCATACAAACTTGTGCTGTCGGTTTTCAAATGAATGATGCCGTTAGGCTTTAAAATCTTTTTGTAACGATCTAAAAATCTCTGACAGGTCAATCGTTTTCTTTCGCGCGGTTTTTGCGGCTGCGGATCAGGAAAGGTGATCCAGATCTCGTCTACTTCTGCTTCACCAAAACAATACTCAATAAAATCAATACGCGTTCTTATAAAAGCAATATTACTGAGTTTATTTTCTAAGGCAAAATTAGCGCCGGTCCAAATACGATTACCTTTAACATCAATACCAATGTAATTTTTATTTTTATGAGCCTCACCTAAACCCACCGTATACTCTCCTCTACCGCAGCCGAGTTCTAAAATTAATGGGTTCTCATTTTTAAAGAATTCCTTTCGCCATTTTCCTTTAATTGTAAAGCCTTGTTGAATTTGCTCAAAAAAGAAGGAAAAGCAATTCTCAAAACGCTCTATATCTGCAAATTTTTCAAGTTTATTAGGCATTTCTTATCTTTTTTTTAGCGGTTTGTAAATATACGCATTCAACTTATTTCTTATCTTTAATGTTTAAATTATAGCACTACATATGAACACTTTTAACAGAACAAAAATTGTTGCCACCATGGGTCCGGCTACCGACGATATTGCGGTGCTTGAAGAAATGATGAACAACGGTTTGGATATTTGCCGTATTAACTTTTCACACGGCGATTATTCTGCAGTTGAAAATACGATCAGTAACATTCGTACACTAAATAAAAAACTGAACAGACACGTTGGAATACTTGGCGATCTTCAAGGCCCCAAATTACGTATTGGCGTTATAAAAGACAAAGTAGTTCAACTCGAAAACGGCAAAGAGATCATTATCACAACCACCGAGCAAGAAGGTGATGCCAATAGAATTTATATCACCTATCCTAATTTCCCTAAAGATGTTCAAGTAGGCGAATTGGTTTTGATCGACGATGGAAAGATCCATTTAAAAGTTAGTGCCACTAATGGAAAAGATGAAGTAAGATGCACGATCATAAGTGGTGGTCCTTTAAGTTCAAAAAAGGGTGTCAACCTTCCAAATACTAAAATATCATTGCCATGTTTAACTTTAAAAGATCTTCGTGATCTTGACTTTGCATTGGAAAATGATTTTGATTGGATCGCTTTATCTTTTGTAAGAAGCGTTACCGATGTTGTAGAATTAAAAGACATTATTAAACATAAGAACAAACGTGCCAAAGTAATTTCTAAGATCGAAAAACCTGAAGCAATTCTTGAGATCGATAATATCATAGATGTATCTGATGGCATTATGGTTGCGCGCGGCGATCTTGGAGTTGAATTACCAATGGAACAAGTGCCAATGCTTCAAAAAATGCTGGTTGAAAAATGTGTAGCCTATTCCAAACCGGTGATCATTGCAACTCAGATGATGGAAAGTATGATCACCAGCTTTACACCTACGCGTGCTGAAGTGAATGATGTGGCTAATGCTGTAATGGATGGCGCTGATGCGGTAATGTTAAGTGCCGAAACGTCGGTTGGAAAATATCCCGTTAAGGTAATTGAGATCATGCGTAAAGTAATTGAGCAGGTTGAAAAAGTCGATACTATTTATTACCGTGAACATTTACCTCAATTAAAAACGATAACTTACATTACAGATAGTATTTGTTACAATGCGGTTACACTTTGTCATCACTCCGACGCAAAAGCAATTATTAGTATGACCAACAGCGGTTACACGGCATTTAAATTATCTAGTCATCGCCCTAAAGCACACATTTTTATTTTTACGGATAACCGACATTTACTAACCACCTTAAGTTTGGTTTGGGGGGTTCGTGGATACTATTACGATAAGTACGAAAGTACCGATGAGACCATCAACGATCTAAAAGATTTTATTAGAACGCAAGGCTTTGTAAAAACAGATGATCTTGTTGTGAATATTGCCAGTATGCCTATGAAGGAACGTGGCCGTACCAATATGATGAAACTAAGTTATATTCATTAATGTGGGTCAAAGCGCCTAATATCAATTGTACGCATGGCTTTTCCACTCGCGAAGGCGGTGTAAGTGCTGGTGCATTTCAGAGTTTGAATTTGGGTGGTTCTGAAGACGAAGCGCAGAACATTTTAAAGAACAGATCATTGGCACTTGCCGAGCTTGGATTGAAGCTAGATGATCTTTGCAATCTAAAGCAAGTACACGGTGTTGAAGTAAAAAATGCGATCATCGGTCAGCAAGAAGGTGATGCACTTGTTACCAATGAGCCTGGTTTAATTTTAGCGGTAAGTGCAGCCGATTGTTTTCCTATTTTATTTTTTGATGAAGAAAATGTTGTGGTAGCTGCGGCGCATGCCGGCTGGCGTGGAACTGCCGCTAGGTTAGTTGAAAAAACCATTGATGCCATGTTAAAGCTTGGCGCAGAGGTTGATCACATTAAAGTTGCCATTGGACAAGGTATTTGCAAAACGCATTTTGAAGTTGGCCCTGAGGTTACAGAAGAATTTCGTCAAGAGGGATTCCCTGAGCAATTTTTAAGTGATAATAAAATAGACCTGGCAGGATGCAACCGATTTGTTTTGTTAGATAACGGTATTCATAAGCAGAACATTTGGACAATGAACCGTTGCACTTTTGATCCTGAATTTTTTAGCCACCGCCGTGATAAAGGACATACAGGTCGTATGTGGGGTGTAATTAGTTTAAAATAAAAAAGCCTCCACTTTCGTGAAGGCTTTTAAGTAGATCCATGTAATTCTTATTTCTTTTTGTCGGCCGGAGCAGCTTTTGCACCTGCAGCCGGGGTTGCAGCAGCAGCAGTTGCACCTGCAGCCGGAGCTGTAGAAGTACCTGCAGCCGGAGTAGTATCTTCAACCACAGCAGCACGAGTAACTTGTACACTTACAACAGTGATGTTGCTAGGATGTAATATTGTTATTCCATCTAACTTAATATCACCGGCAGCAATTGATTTACCGATCGTTAACTTCTCAATGTCTAATTCAATACGCTCAGGTAATTTTTCAATTAAACCTTTTACCTTCAACTTACGCATTTTGAGGTGTAATTTACCACCATCTTTCACGCCTTGCGCCTGACCAATTGTTTTTACCGGTAAATGAACAGTTACTGGTTTACCATCTACAATTTGTAAAAAATCAGCATGTATCAATTTATCACTTACTTTGTGAAATTGAGATTCTTGTAATACTGTTTTGTAGGTTTTGCCATCCAAATTTACTTCTACGATACTTGTTTCAGGTGTGTAGATCACATCTTTAAATGCGCGTGTATCTGCAAAGAAATGCACTTGCTCATTTCCTCCATAAATTACACATGGAACCATACCTTTTGCTCTAAGAGCATTAGCATCTACTTTTCCTACGTTCGCTCTAAGCGAACCGCTCAACGATACTGTTTTCATTTTGTTTTAATTTTTGTGAGTTAAGTTCTACGCCCGTTTCATAGTTCTCAACTCGGTTATTTAGTTTACGGGTTATACTATAAAGTTTGAACTGATCGATTCGTAATTGTGAACGCTGTTGATCACTTTGGCGAATAGATCGGCAATGCTTAATACTTTTATTTTTTCACTTTCCTGTTTTAAAGGAATGGTATCCGTTACAATTAATTCTTTCAGTTTAGATTTTGCAATGTTCTCATACGCTTTACCCGATAATACCGGATGCGTACAAATTGCTCTTACGCTTAATGCTCCGCGCTCCATCATCATATCAGCAGCTTTACACAAAGTTCCACCGGTATCTACAAGATCATCCACCAACACAATATTCTTTCCTTCAATCTCACCAATGGCTGTCATGCTTTCGATCACATTTGCCTTAGCGCGCTGCTTGTAACAAATAACCAGATCTGCATTTAAATGCTTAGCGTAAGCGTTTGCGCGTTTGCTTCCACCCATATCAGGTGCTGCAATAGCCAAATTGCTTAAGTTTAGTGATTGTATATAGGGCATGAATACCGTAGATGCATATAAATGATCCACCGGCACGTTAAAGAAACCTTGAATTTGATCGGCATGAAGATCCATCGTCATCACACGAGTTGCCCCGGCCACAGCCAACATATCAGCTACCAATTTTGCACCAATGGCCACACGTGGCTGATCTTTACGATCCTGACGTGCGTATCCAAAATATGGAAGTACCGCAATAATATGACGAGCGCTTGCGCGTTTTGCCGCATCAATAAGCAATAACATTTCCATTAAATTATCAGCAGGAGGCATGGTACTTTGAATAATAAATACGCTTTGTCCACGAATACTTTCTTCGTAAGACACTTGCAATTCACCATCACTAAAGCGATAATGCTCTACTTTACCCAAATGCTGCCCATATGCTTTTGCTATTTTTGTAGCTACAACATCCGATGCAATTCCTGAAAATAAACGAACCTCTGATTCCATGTTTTAAAAAAGGAGTGCAAATATAGTGATTTTGACGGTTTTAGGCAATTTTTTTGGTCAAGTGGCAAAGAAAATATAGCTTTGTAGCCCCTGTTAAAGCACGTTTTTAACAGAAAATGCCCGGATGGCGGAATTGGTAGACGCGCTGGTCTCAAACACCAGTATCTTCACGGATATCTCGGTTCGACCCCGAGTTCGGGTACAAAAAAAGCCTCTCAGGAATGAGGGGCTTTTGATTTGAAAAACAATTATGGCTTTTGTATATATTTTATATTCTCTCACCGCAGATAAATTTTATATAGGGGGTACAAATGATCAGGTGCAGAGATTGAATTATCATTTGAACAAGGTATTTCCAAAGAGCTTTACGGCAAAATATAATGATTGGGAATTGTTTTTTTTAATTGAAACTTCAGATATCACGATTGCAAGAAAAGTTGAGGCTCCTATTAAGAAAATGAAAAGTAAAACTTATCTCACTAATTTAAAAAAGTATCCTGAAATGAGCCACAAGTTGTTGCTTAAATATACTCTTCAATAAAGTTGACGCGCTGTCCCGATAGCTATCGGGATCAAACACCAGTATCTTCACGGATATCTCGGTTCTCCCGATAGCTATCGGGACCCGAGTTCGGGTACAAAAAAAGCCTCTCAGAAATGAGGGGCTTTTTTTATTGCAAATTACTTTTATCAATCTCCAAAGATCTCCGAATCACTTTTACATTCCGTACACTTCGGATTTGGACGTGGAGTGATCATCACTTCAAATGGCTTTATGGATTTTGTACTCTTATCGTATTTCAAGGTGATCTTAACTTCAGATTTTACGGTAACGCCGGCTTTTACAGCAGGATTCCAAAGATCCATATTTTTGAGTGCCACAGTTACCAGTTCATTTAATTGCGCATTGGTTCCATTTACCAAAGCCTTCTTAACGGATCCATCAAAATTCAAAGATAGCTTTGCTATAGAAGCTGAGCCTTTTACGGCGCGACGTTGTTTTTTACTTAATACAATTTGATCTTTGAAGAAATTATTTAGGTCCTCATCACCATATCCATAACAAGGAGGGCGACACGCTTTTTTATCCTTAGATACTTTTGGTTTTTTGTATCCGGCCTTTTTAGGTTTAATTTCAACGGCAACAGTTTCAACAGCACCTTCTACAGCAGTAGAAGTTTCTTCCTCCTCTTTTACCTCTTCCTTTTTCTCTTCTTTCTTTTCTTTTTCCTTCTTTGGTTTTTCTACTTCCTTCTCTTTTTCCTTCTTGTCATTTTTTACAACTGCTTTATCTTCCTTCTTCTCCTCTTTCTTTTCTTCTTTCTTCTCTGCCTTTTTTGCTGCTGCAGCTTCAGCTAAAAATTCTGCATCAGCCTTTGCTTTTTCTGCGGCTTTCTCAGCAGCTTTTTGCTCCGCGGTTTTATAGTAAATATAAAAACCCTGACTTGGCTTCAACGTTTCAGCATCTCCACCCATCACACATTGGCAAACATTTTTATAACTGGTTGAGAATTGAAAAAATTCCGGATATGTAGTTATCAGGTTCTCCCAACGTTCACGATTATTTTCTTCGCGGGTTGCAGCGGCATCTTCATTTGTTTCGGTAAATACCAAAATAATATCGGTTATCTCTGCCGTTTTTAAAGCATCTGCTTCAGGCACTTTTGGCATACCACCCGTACCTTTTTTGGATTTTAAATTGATGTGTTGCTTTGAAGAACCTTTATAGCTTGCGCTTAACTCTTCTTCATCAAATGTTAGATCATCATAAACCGGAGTTTGTGAAAAAAGTTGTGTGCTTAATGATAAAAGAATGGTAATAAGGAATGCTCTCATGTATTCATTATTTTAAATGTAATGATATAAAAAAAATTCGAAATAACGCCAAGATCATTCCAGATTTATGCGACATACGTAGGTTAATTTATTCTAAAAGCCCTCATAATTCCCATAAAACACATCACCAACTGTTGGTTTGCAGCCTTGATATATATTTCTAACCTTAGGTATTGTAAAATGTTTAAACTTATTCTATATAATTCTTTCTTACTGGTTTTATTATATCCATTCATCAGTTTTTCACAAACAACGGGTCCTGGTGGGGTTGGTAGAAGTGCCAATAATAAATTATGGCTCGATGCCAACAGAGGCGTAACTGTTTCAAGCTCTAGTGTTACTGCATGGGCTGATCAATCCGGCAACGCATTTTCGGCATTACCATCAGCGGTGATTGCAAGGCCTGCTTTTGTTCCGGCTTCCGCCAATGGTTATCCTACAATTGATTTTGACGGCACTGATGATGAACTTCAGGTAGCTTATGACGCAGCTTTCGATCTTACTCAATGGCATATATTTATTGTTCCAATGGTTGATGCTGCAAAGAATTATAATGCATGGCTAGTTAAAGGAATTGATAACCGAGAGAATTACGAACTTCTGAGTTTTTCCGATAATAACATACATACGCCCATACGTTGGACCAATAATACCAGAACCGCTCCAAGTTCTGCTGCTTCTCAGGCTTCCTCAACCCTTAATATCATAGAATACTCTTTCTCTTCAGCAGTTGGAAGAGATATTTACAAGAATAATTCCAATATAATAAGCGATAATGAAGCAACAACGCCAAGTGTAAATCCAAATCCACTTTACATTGGCAACGAGCAAGGTACTACCGGAAGATTTATCAATAGCGATCTTGCAGAGGTTGTTATATTCAATGCACCTTTAAATTCAGCGCAAAGGATCATTGTAAATAATTACCTTGCTGCTAAATATAATTGCACATTAACCGCTAACGATCTTTACGACGAAGACAATGCGGTAAACGGAAATTACGACCATGATGTTGCAGGAATTGGCAGGGTTGATGGTAGTAATATTCATAATGATGCAAAAGGGCCAGGTCAAGTAAGAATTCTCAATCCAACCGGTCTAGGCAATAATGAGTATTACATTTGGGGTCATGATAACGGTCCTTTAGGTTCTTATACAACAACTCCGGATGTTCCAACAGCGCAAGGTATTCAGGCCCGCCTATTAAGAGTTTGGCGTGGTTCAGAAACTGGGTCAATTACAAATTTTGATGTGCAATTCGACCTCACCGGACTTGGGCCGGTTACAGCTTCTGAATTACGACTTTTAATAGATACCGACAACGATGGTGTTTTTGCAGATGAAACTGTTGCAGGTGGAGGTATTATTTCGGGAGCAACATTTGTAAGTGGAAGCACCTATCAATTCGCAACGGTTACCGGATTAAATAATAATTTACGTTTTACCATTGCAACAACAAGTGTGGCAAGCACGCCATTGCCAATTGAATTAATTGACTTTAATGCATTTTATGAATCAAATAAAGTGCAAATTGATTGGAGAACTGCCTCAGAAAAAAACACTGAGAATTATTTGGTTGAACGTTCATCAGACGGAATTAACTTTGAACTCATTAGCAATGTGAAGGCCGCAGGAAACAGTAATACAATTATTGAATACACAGAAACCGATTTCAATCCAATTAATGGCATTTCATATTACCGTTTAAAGCAAATTGACAAAAATGGTTCTTTTACATATTCTCCAATTGTTCCGGTTAATTATAAGATCCATAAAAACAGCCTGAGTATTTATCCTAATCCATCGCATGGTGAATTTAATATTGAGTTGAATGGCCATGATAATACTGAGGTGTTAGTAGTGATAAAAGATATTACAGGGAAGGAAGTATATTCAAAGGTCGCGATAACAATAGAGGGAAATAATTTGATCGCCATTGATGCGGAAAATAAACTCTCGCCGGGAACTTACTTTGTGATCGCATCATCCAACAACGATCTGTTCCCACAACGCATCATTGTAAAATAAGTTTTTATCTTAGGGCTAGTAATTGTAAGCCTGCCTTCCCCCTTAACCTTAATTAATTGGAAAAACCTGCCTGTTGTGCTTGTTAGCTATGCTTAGCGTTAATTTGGTGTCTTGATCTACATTAACTTATTATTTATCAACGTCTTATCGGGTTCTCCTAAGAAATGATAATTATCAAAACATCTCACTTTCAATTTGTAAATTTGTGTATACAGAATTTATGAAAATAGAACAAATTTATACCGGTTGTTTGGCACAAGGTGCCTACTACATCACTTCAAATGGTGAAGCCGCCATCATCGATCCTTTGCGTGAGGTTCAGCCATACATAGATCGTGCTAAAAAAGATAACGTAAAAATTAAATATGTGTTTGAAACACATTTTCATGCCGACTTTGTTTCGGGCCATCTTGACCTAAGTAAAAAAACGGATGCGCCAATTGTTTTTGGTCCAAACGCAAATCCCGAATTCAAAGCTATCATTGCGCAAGACGGTGAAGAATTTAAATTAGGAAATATTACCATCAAAGTATTACATACACCTGGTCACACTTTAGAGAGCACATGTTATTTATTGAAAGACGAGAACGGAAAAGATCATTCGCTATTTAGTGGTGATACTTTATTTTTAGGAGATGTTGGTCGCCCTGATCTTGCACAAAAAGCAGCGTCAATGACCATGGAAGACCTTGCAGGCATGTTGTACGACTCGCTTAATACTAAGATCATGCCTTTGGCGGATGACATCACTGTTTACCCTGCGCATGGTGCCGGAAGCGCATGCGGAAAGAACATGATGAAAGAAACTGTAGATACATTGGGTAATCAAAAGAAAATGAATTACGCGTTGAATCAACCAAATAAAAAAGCATTTGTGGCAGCAGTTACCGATGGATTATTACCACCGCCATCTTATTTTCCAATGAATGTTGCGATGAATAAAAAAGGCTACGAAAGTTTTGAATCTGTTTTAAATAACGGAATGAAAGCCTTAAGCATAAATGAATTTGAAGCTGCTGCCGAAACTACTGAAGCTATTATGTTAGATACAAGACCAGCAGCAGAATTTACTTTAGGATTTGTACCACGCTCCATTAATATTGGCATTAACGGCGATTTTGCTCCATGGGTTGGCGCTTTGATACGCGATGTGAAACAACCAATACTTTTAATTACAACTCCCGGAAAAGAAGAAGAAAGTGTTACACGTTTGAGCCGCGTTGGATTTGATAACATAATTGGCCATCTAAAAGGCGGATTTGACGATTGGAAAAAATCCGGAAAAGAAATTGACACAGTGAACAGAATAAGTGCCGAACAATTTTCGAAAGAAGTAAAACTAGAAAAAGACACGGTAATAGATGTACGCAAGGAAACTGAATATGCTGCAGAACATGTGAATGAAGCATTCAGTAAGCCATTAGACCAAATAAATAGTTGGTTTGCAGAATTAACTAACGACAAACCATTCTTTTTACATTGCGCAGGTGGTTACAGAAGCATGATCGCTGCAAGTATCTTAAAAGCAAGAGGCATTCATAATTTCAAAGAAGTGGATGGTGGATTTAACGCCATTGCAAAAACCAATGTACCACGATCCAATTTTGTTTGCCAAAGTAAAGTACTATAAAATAAAACCAGATGAATAAAATAGCCTTCCTAATATGCATCAGCTTTAGTACAGTTTCTATTGCTCAACGTATAAAACCTGAATCAATAAAGAAACACATTACTTATTTAGCTTCTGATGAATTAAAAGGAAGAGGTACATCGAGCCCGGAAGAATTATTAGCTGCCAATTATATTGCCAAGCAATTTAAAGCTGCGGGTTTAAGTAATTTTAATAAGTCGTACTTAAAATCTTTCAAATACAAATTCAATCCTGATAAACACGATACAAGCACAAAAGATATTAAAGAGCAAACTGCAAATAACGTTGTGGGTTATTTAAATAATAAAGCCCCATACACTATTGTGATTGGCGCGCATTACGACCACTTAGGTTTAGGACACGATCACAATAGCCGCGATGCAAATCCGGAAGGAAAAATTCACAATGGTGCTGATGATAATGCCAGCGGAACAGCCGGAGTGATAGAACTTGCGAATTATTTTTCGAACAATAAAAAAACTGAGCCTTTCAATATTTTATTTGTTTGTTTTAGCGGCGAAGAGTTAGGTTTGTTAGGAAGTAAAAAATATTGCGAGAGTCCCGACATTGATCTAAAGACAGTAAACTACATGATCAACATGGATATGATAGGTAGATTGAATGATTCAACAAAAAAAGTTGTGATTTACGGCGTTGGAACATCACCGGTTTGGGTGCCTTTGATCGATTCATTAAAAAGTGATTTTAAAATTGTGAAAGATAGCGCAGGCGTTGGTCCGAGCGATCAAACCTCTTTTTACTTAAAAGATATTCCGGTATTACATTTTTTTACAGGGCAGCATAATGATTACCACAAACCAAGTGATGATGTAGAGCTTGTAAATGTGAAAGGTGAAGCGGCCGTGTTGGATTACGTGATCGCAACCATTGAAAAAACATATAGCTACCCTAAATTGTCATTTTTAAAAACGCGTAATCCTGAATCAGGAAAGGCGGGATCAAGAGTAAGTATGGGTGTGATGCCTGATTATACTTACGAAGGCGAAGGTTTACATGTGGATGGTGTAAGCGATGGTAAACCGGCTGCAAAAGCAGGTATTCAAAAGGATGATATTGTGGTGCGCTTAGGAACAAACAAAATAAAAAATGTTCAGGATTACATGAAAGCGCTTGGGAATTTTAAAAAGGGAGATACAACTGAAGTGGAAGTGATGCGTGGCGGAAAAAGCCTTGTACTTTCGGTAACCTTCTAGATTCTCTTGTTGGCCATCAACCATATACAAAATATTAATTGTTGTAAAACAACAATGTTCTGTTTTAATAATTTACAAAATGAGTTCGCTTAAACACTCCGTTTTAACTGCCTGCAAACAAGTGATACATTACAAGATCACTTTGCTGAACGATGCCTTGAGTGAACTCGGCGAATCGGCCAATGTTGAAAGTAAAAGTAGCGCAGGCGATAAACATGAAACCGGCCGCGCTATGGTACATCTGGAGCAAGAAAAATTAGGCAAACAATTACAAGAATGGCAAAATCAAAATGCCCTCATAGAAAGAATTGATCCAAATAAACAAAGCTCTTCGATCGCCTTAGGAACTTTGATAGAAACAAACCGCGGTTTCTTTTTTATGGTTTCTAACCTGGGTAAATTAGAGGTTGATGAAAGAGAGATCGTTTGCATTTCCTTACAATCTCCTTTAGGCGAACAATTCACTAAGATGAAAGACGGCGATAATTTTGAGTTTAATAAAGTAGAGTATCAGATCATTAAGCTTACTTAATTTAACCACAAAGAGCACGAAGCGCTTCGTGTTCTTCGTAACTTCTTTGTGTTCTTCGTGGTTACTGTCTCTAAAACCTTAAACTAAAAAAGCCCCGATCTCTCGAGGCTTTTAATTTTCAGAAAATAATTCTTAGTTCAATTGCTTCTTCAACGCTAATTTTAAATTAGTGTCTAAAGCATTTAAGAAATCTTCCGTATTTAAATAATGCTCTCCTAATTTTACATTGTTACCATGGATACACACTGCTAGGTCTTTTGTCATTTTACCACTCTCAACTGTTTCAACACATACTTTTTCTAAAGCATGGCAAAAATCAATTAACTCTTGGTTACCATCTAATTTACCACGGAATTCTAAACCTCTAGTCCAAGCAAAGATACTTGCAATTGGATTTGTAGAAGTTGGTTTTCCTGCTTGGTGATCGCGGTAGTGACGAGTAACTGTTCCGTGCGCTGCTTCTGCTTCCATTGTTTTTCCATCCGGTGTAACAAGTACAGATGTCATTAATCCTAATGAACCAAAACCTTGCGCAACTGTATCCGATTGAACGTCGCCATCATAATTCTTACAAGCCCAAACAAAATTTCCATTCCATTTTAAAGCACTTGCAACCATGTCGTCAATCAAACGGTGTTCGTACACAATTCCTTTTGCTTCAAATTTTGCTTTGAATTCTTTTTGATAGATCTCTTCAAAAATATCCTTAAATCTTCCATCGTATTTTTTTAAGATGGTGTTTTTAGTTGACAAATATAAAGGCCATCCTTTAGCTAATGCTGTATTAAAACAAGAGTAAGCAAATCCTTTGATAGATTCATCTGTGTTATACATAGTTAATGCAACACCATCACCTTTAAAGTTAAATACTTCAAACGATTGAGGAGCGCTTCCGTCTTCCGGAGTAAAGCTAACCGTTAACTTACCTTTTCCTTTAGTTACAAAATCAGTGGCACGGTATTGATCACCAAACGCGTGACGACCAATACAAATTGGTGCTGTCCAGTTTGGAACCAAACGCGGTACATTTTTACAAACAATTGGCTCACGGAAAACAGTTCCATCTAAAATATTACGGATGGTTCCGTTTGGTGATTTCCACATTTGCTTCAATTTAAATTCCTTTACACGCTCTTCATCAGGTGTAATGGTGGCGCATTTAATACCAACATTATACTTTTTAATAGCTTCAGCTGAATCAATTGTAACTTGATCGTTAGTTGCATCGCGATGTTCAACGCCAAGATCATAATATTTAATATCCAGATCCAAATAAGGCAGGATCAATTTGTCTTTAATAAACTTCCATATAATACGGGTCATTTCATCACCGTCTAATTCAACAACGGGGTTTGCTACTTTAATTTTGCTCATAGTTTAGTGTATTTAAAATTGCGTTTTTTAAGCGTTCACAAATTTAGAAAAGGCAGTTAATTTAACAAGGAATTAAATGACATTTTTATTGGTTATAAACCCTTATATTTGAACAAAAATTTTACTTATAAAATGAAATTTCACAAAGAAGGTTGGCCGAGTCTCTTTATAGTACTGGTTTTCAGCGCCATAATCATATTTATTGCAAAGTACTTTTTTCCTGAGTTCCTTATTGCGCAATGGTTTGCGTACCTACTAAGCGGCTTTTTGATCATAACCATCTTACAATTCTTTAGAGATCCAAAACGTGAGTTTACCATTAACGATGGTCAAATAATTGCGCCGGCCGATGGTAAAGTAGTAGTTATTGAAGAAACAGAAGAAGGCGAATATTTTAAAGATAAGCGTTTGCAAGTTTCTATTTTCATGTCTCCTATCAACGTTCATATCAATCGCTATCCTATTGCCGGAAAAGTTAGTTTTTTCAAATATCACCCTGGTAAATTTTTAGCGGCTTGGGAACCAAAAAGCAGTACCGACAATGAACGTACAACGGTTGTTGTAGAGCATAAGAACGGTAAAAAAATTCTTTTCCGCCAAATTGCAGGAGCCTTGGCTCGCCGAATTGTATGGTATTGCAAAGAAGGTGATGTTGCCGAGCAGTGCGGTCAAATGGGCTTCATTAAATTTGGATCGCGTGTTGATCTTTTCTTGCCTTTAGATACAAAGCTTAATGTGAAAATTGGCGATGTTGTTAAAGGCTCTCAGTCGGTTATCGGTTCTATTTGACCGAAATTCCTCAAATCTATTTTTATTTTTTGGGCGCCTTTCCGGCTGTCAGCTTTAGCTTGCTTGCAAAGCATAAGTGGCGCTAAGAACAGCGCCTGCGGGGTCTTTCTCCTTCGTCGAAAGCCTCCGCCGCTTTGCGCCTCTAATGCTTCGCTTCGCAAGGCTATCGCTTCCATCCGGGGCGCAGCGTGCCCTTCAGCGTCTACGGAAAAAATAATTTGGTCATTTACACCTCGTAAGTTATTAGAACAGCTTACCAATGTTGTTCAATACACAGTTAATATCTTCAGTATACCACTACTCTATTTCATTCATGGAAACTTTAAATTTATAGTTCATCTAAAGGAGAGCACGTGTCGAATCCACTCAAAAAACTTGCAGGGCAAACGGTCATTTATGGCCTTGGCACTATCTTGCCGCGTTTTTTGAATTTCCTTCTCACACCATTACTCACTTATATTTTCACAAGACCCGTTGATTTTGGTGTGAATTCTGAGATCTATTCTTACATCGCTTTTATGAATGTGATCTTTACGTATGGAATGGAAACAGCATTCTTCAATTTCTCCAGTAAAAAAGAAGATAAAGACAGCGTTTACAACACCGCACTTACATCGCTCATCATATCATCAGTAAGTTTTGCATTGATCCTTTTGATATTTGCACAACCCATTGCCAATTGGCTAGATTACCCTGATAAACTCAAATACATTTATTGGACAATTGCCATCTTGGCTACAGATGCTGTGATGGCTATTCCTTTTGCTCGCCTACGCATCAATAACCAAGCTAAAACATTTGCATTGTTAAAAGCGCTCAACGTTTTTGTGAATGTTGGATTGCATATTTTCTTTTTTGTGTTCTGCAAACACGCCTACGAAAGCAATGAACCTGGAACATTGGCTTCATTTTACGATCCTGAAATCGGAATAGGTTATTCATTTTTATCAGGCGTAATAGCCAATTTTGTTTCACTGATATTTCTCGCGCCCCAATTCAAGTTATTTCGGTTTGTTTTCAATGTAGAACTTTGGAAAGAAATGTTCCATTACGCATGGCCTTTACTTATCCTTGGTCTGGCCGGAATGGTGAATGAAGTGTTCGATCGCCTCATCATAAAACAACTCATGCCTGGCTATGAAGGACAATATGCACAAGGAATTTATGGCGCGTGTTACAAAATTGCTATGCTAATGACCATGTTCCGGCTTGCATTTTCATATGCTGCTGAACCATTTTTTTTCAATAGCGCCAAAGACAAAGATTCAAAAAAGATATATGCATTTGTAATGAAAGTATTCGTTATTTTTTGTGCCTTTATTTTCCTTGTTACCATGATGAATTTACCGATCTTGAAACGCATGATAGCTCCAACATATTGGGAGGGCTTAGCTGTAGTGCCTATTTTACTTTTGGCCAATTTATTTGTAGGTGTGTATTATAATTTGAGCATTTGGTATAAACTAACAGGCCAAACAAAATTTGGTGCCATCATTACGATCATTGGAGCTGTGATCACGCTTACCATCAATTTCGCTTTCATTCCAAAATTTGGGTATATGGCTTGCGCTTGGGCCACATTTGCAGCGTATGGCATCATGATGGTGATCTCTTACGTTCTTGGACAGAAATATTATCCTGTAAAATACAATGTAAGGGCTATTAGCGTGTTCTTTGCTCTTGCAGTGGGCCTTTATTTTCTTTCGCTTGTGTGGCAAGGCCTTGATAACAAGTACCTAAAGCTCATTTTGAATAATTTGTTAGTAGTATTATTTGTTTTCTTCTTCTATAAGTTGGAATTTTCTAACCTGAAAAAATTTAATAAAAGTACAGGTGCCAACGATCAAACTAATAAACCAGAGTAAACATCCTTTACCGGAGTACGCTACCGAACATGCCGCAGGTATGGACTTGAGAGCAAATTTAAACGAACCCATTACTTTAAAACCTCTAGAGAGAACTTTAGTAGCAACAGGTTTGTTCATGGAATTGCCTATTGGTTTTGAAGCGCAAATTCGTCCACGCAGTGGTTTAGCATTTAAGAATGGACTAACTGTTTTAAATTCGCCGGGAACAATTGATGCAGATTATCGTGGAGAGATAAAAGTATTATTGGTGAATTTATCTAATACCGATTTTATAATTAATGATGGTGAGCGAATTGCGCAAATGGTAATTGCCAAACACGAAGTTGCAAAATGGGAGTTAGTAACTACTTTAGAAGATAGTAACCGTGGTGCTGGGGGTTTTGGAAGTACAGGGAAAAAATAATTTTTACATGAACTATGAAAACAATTGACTCTATAAATTTCTCAGGTAAACGCGCTGTTATTCGCGTTGATTTTAATGTGCCGTTAGATAGTACTTTTCAGGTTACGGATGAAACTCGCATCAAAGCTGCTATTCCCACGCTAAAAAAAATATTAAAGGATGGCGGAAGTATTGTATTGATGTCGCACCTAGGAAGACCGAAAGATGGTCCTACTAATAAATGCTCATTAAGCCATATCGTTGGCAATGTTTCAAAAGCTTTAGGCGTTAAAGTTTCCTTTGTGGACGACTGTATAAGCGAAGAAGCATTTACCAGATCATCTGAATTAAAACCAGGTGAAGTTTTACTTTTAGAAAATTTACGCTTTTACAAAGAAGAAGAAAAAGGCGATGAGAACTTTGCGAAACTCTTAAGCAAACACGGTAACGTATATGTGAATGACGCATTTGGCACCGCACACCGTGCGCATGCTTCAACAGCAGTAATAGCGAAATTTTTTACGCCCGAAAATAAATGCTTAGGCTATGTGATGGCTAACGAAGTAGCGAGTATAAATAAAGTATTAAATCACGCTGCAAAACCCTTCACTGCCATTATTGGTGGCGCCAAAGTGAGCGATAAAATTTTGATCATTGAACAATTAATGACCAAGGCCGATAACATTTTAATTAGTGGCGGTATGGCATTTACCTTTGTAAAAGCATTGGGTGGCAACATTGGCAAATCATTATGCGAAGACGATCGTTTAGAAACAGCCAAAAACCTTATTGCTAAAGCCAAAGAATTGGGTGTAAACTTTTACTTGCCAACAGATGCAGTTATCGCTGATAATTTTTCGAACGATGCGAATTTTAAAGATTGTAAGATCACAGAAATTCCTGATGGATGGATGGGCTTGGATGCTGGGCCGGAAAGCATAAAAATGAACGCTGAAGTGATCAAAAATTCCAAGACCATTTTATGGAACGGACCCATGGGCGTTTTTGAAATGAGCAATTTTGAGAATGGTACTAAGCAAGCCGCATTGGCTATTGCAGAAGCAACAAAAAATGGAGCATACTCATTAATTGGCGGAGGTGATAGCGTTGCGGCCATTAATAAATATGGCTTAGCTGATAAAGTAAGTTACGTGAGTACCGGAGGCGGTGCGCTTTTAGAATACATAGAGCAAGGAAGTTTACCGGGAGTAAAAGCAGTTGAGTAAGTTAACTTACATACTATTTTTTGTTGTGATGTTCTCGTCATGCAAAAAAACACATTACTGTGAATGCAGCAACTCAAATGGCACATATGATTCAGGAACTTTAGAGAACACAACAAAACGACAAGCCAAAAAAAGTTGCGAAGGATTGTCGGCCGGTGATACAAACTGTAAATTAAAAAACTAATGCCACACTTCGACTACGCTCAGTGTGACACATTATAATAACCCTAGTGAATAAGATATGAATTTTAGAATAGGATTTGGATACGATGTACACCCTTTAAAAAAAGGAAGAGACCTTTGGATAGGTGGCGTTAAACTTGATCATCATTCGGGTTGCGATGGCCATAGCGATGCAGATGTTTTGCTTCATGCAATTTGCGATGCCCTTCTTGGTGCAGCGAATTTGCGCGATATTGGTTTTCATTTTCCTAACACAAATGAAAAGTACAAAAATGCCGATAGCAAGATCTTATTAAAAGAGGTTGTAAAACTTTTAAAAGAAAAGAATTACGCTATTGGAAATATAGATTCTACCTTGGCTATGGAAGCTCCAAAGATCAATCCGCACATTGAGGCTATGCAAAAAGTGATCGCTCCTATTTTAGAAGTTGAACTCGACTGCGTTTCTATAAAAGCTACCACCAACGAAAAATTGGGTTATGTAGGAAAAGAAGAAGGTGTGAATGCTTATGCGGTTGCTTTGATCTATAAGAGATCCTAGTTTATTTTTACCACGATGTTCACTCAGAAAATACCAAGAGCACAAAGCTGATCAATTCTTTGTGCTCTTCGTGAAAAAATTTTGTGTACTTCGTGGTTAAAATGCGATTACTCCACCAACAACTTCTCGATCTTACTTTTCTTTCCGTTTGACACCTTAAGGAAATACATGCCTTTATTAATTCCTGATAGATCAATCACTAAATTAGTATTGCTCTCTAAATTCTTTTCTTGCTTCACAATTTTACCTGTTAGATCGGAGATCATTAAATCGTAATGTGAATTACCTTCATCGGTGATATACAAGTTCACATTTCCACTTGCCGGGTTTGGAAAGAATTGATAATTCAAAACAACGTTGGCCTGTTCGGCAATTCCGTTAGGTGGCGTATAGGTTGCAACTGCTTCTGAAGGTGTGTTATGTCCACCAGAAGGACCGGTATTACCTGGCTGCACCACACCATAATATGTTTTATAAAATGTGTAGGGGAATTGTGGATCCAAATTTCCATCCAACGTTACAAAGTACGCATACGTTCCGGAAGGATATTCCGGTGTTACACAAAAACGTCCGTTACGTTGATCTAGATCGCCAAAACCTGCGGAGTAAACATAATCTTCCATATAGCAGCCTACAGGATATGTGGCATTCACACTTGGGCCATTCACACGTGTACTTGTAGTAGTAGTTGTGTAACTGCTACGCATGCGTTTAATTGGGCCTGTTCCATTTACATTAGTGTAAGCCCATGCGCCATACACCGGGTAACCGTCGAACGCGTAACCAATAATTGGTGAGTGTTGTGAACTATCGGTAATGTTATACAAACATCTTGGACTCACATGATGATGATATTCTCCATTGGGAGCCGGATGACCTAAGCAATCATCAAAACTAATTCCTTCCCAGAAGTAAGCGTTACGATTCCAAACGCCTGCGTTATTATACGACATTCCATCCGAAACATTAAATATACTCACACCGTTGGTCCATACACCAATATGTCCCATTCCAACAGTTGTTGGTGTTGTGGTATTTTGTTGTGGATTACGAGTGATCTTGTAAACAAAATTTTGATTAACTGGTGTATTTGGATTTGCTGTCCACGGACCAATAGAATAACTTGGCACACAACTTGCGCTCACATAAACATTGTTTGTTGAGTATTGCACTTGTTGAACATTTGTTACAATTCCACCATAGCCTGTAGCATTGTTTGGGTTGAGGATCCAGGAAGTAACTTCCGGACCGATCTGAGACTGACTTAGTTTAAAGCCAAACAAACAAATAACTAAAATTGATCTTTTCATACTCTATTTTTTTATTTTTAATGAGGTGGTCCACCGCCATGAGGAGGTTTTGCCATGTGTTTTAAAATATCGCCAATAATTTTATCAAATATTACTTTTTGTTGCGCCGAACAAAGTTTTCTCACATCTCTAAAATGTTCAAAGGTTGCCTTCTCAATTTCCTTTTGATTATTTGCAATAGCTATGGAAAGATCATCAGCAATTTTTTGATCTGGTTGCTCTTGTTTTAATAGATCAAAATACTGTGTTCTAATTTCTCTACCCTTTTCTTTTAAATCATCCATTGCTTTTCTATGCTTATCAATTAGGTCAACAAAAAGATCGATCTGATCTGGCGTAAATTTAAGTTCCGATATGATTCGTTCTTTTGGTCCACCTTCCATGTGCATGGGTGGTTGCATTGGTCTATCATGAGGCTTGCGCCACATATTAAGTAATAAAACTATATTTAATAGAGCTAGTATACCAACGCTCCATTTTAAGATGTTATAATTTTTATTCTCCATGTTCAATAATTATAAACCGTTTCATTATTTAAGTATGAATCAGAGGAAGTTGTTTCCACGTTACTCATTTCATTTCCACTGGT
>Ga0068872_10000798_pt1 | contig 26121 bp, 20 predicted proteins | sample NOAtaG_7_FD_66441 | JGI IMG/M metagenome (GOLD analysis project Ga0068872, IMG submission 66441) | Freshwater lake microbial communities from Lake Erie, under a cyanobacterial bloom - NOAA_Erie_Diel1S_2200h metaG | ecosystem: Environmental > Aquatic > Freshwater > Lake | place: USA: Ohio, Lake...
CCAGTCCTGTACATCGCTAACGTAGACGAGACCGATCTCAAGGGAACCAGCCCCATGTGCATGGCGGTACGCCAGTTCGCCGAAAAGCATGGGGCTCGCGTTGCCCCGGTGTGCGCGAAGCTGGAAAGTGAGATTTCTGTGATGGACCCGCAGGATCGCCAGGAGATGCTGGAAGGGGTCGGACTGGAAGAGCCTGCACTACAGACGGTCGCCAGGGAAGCCTACCGTACGCTGGGCCTGCAAAGCTACTTCACAGCGGGGGAGAAGGAAGTCCGCGCATGGACCATTCCTGTAGGTGCTACCGCTCCTCAGGCTGCTGGCGTGATCCACACCGATTTCGAAAAAGGCTTCATCCGAGCTGAAGTCTACAGCTTGAGCGACCTGGAGACATTTCAGAGCGAAAAGGAAATTCGCGCCGCCGGGAAACTGCGGGTGGAAGGGAAACAGTACGTGGTGCAGGATGGCGATATCTGCCACTTCCTCTTCAATACGTAAACTGCCCCCGTTTCCACCAAACCCAATGGGGCTGGCTTGGATTTAGCCATCGTGTGCCGCGCCTCTCGCCGAATTGATGCAACACCCCATGTAGGACGGACTTCTATTCCGTCAAAAGAAACGGCAAACTGGTAGTTCGTCGGACAAGACTCAGTCACCTAGAGAATGCCTTGCGTCCGTGCTGCGGGCGTTGCGCCGAAGGAGACTGCCGGCAGGCTTAGCGGCGATCCCAGCCGTAGTGGGTCTTCAGTAGGGACTGGAGAACTTCCGTAAGCCGCGCCAGGGAGAAGGGCTTGCTGAGGACCGAATCTGCATGCAGCTTTTCTGCTTCCGCAACGACGCGTTCATCAATCCTCGCCGACATCAGGATCCAGGGAACAAAGACACTCCCGGATTGCAATCGGCGGGCCAGTTCAATTCCCGTCAGACGCGGCATGTGGTTGTCGACCATCATGGCATGGATCGACTGTCGCCGCACCAGCTCCATCGCCTCTTCACCGTCCTCTGCTTCCAGAGTGTGAAATCCACGGCGCTGCAAAGCCTCCGCCAGCGATTGACGAAAGTCGCGATCGTCGTCGGTGATCAGCAGCGTCGCATGATGTTCCGACACAGCTTGCGTTCCCTCGATGAATCCATTAGTCGGCCTCAGCGAAAAAAAGGATCGCTGCAATGCCAATTTCAACCTGCCTCGACTCGCTAGAGAATTTCTCTAGACCATGGACCCATTATTTCGACCGAAGATTCCAGATTCAAACCCGATTTCACGAAATTCCCCCCTTTTTTGCCATCGATCGCCGATTTGCCAATCGGTTGCAAAACGCCTCGATCTGCTCCCAACGATGCTCGGCGGATAGGCTGATGCGCAGGATTGCTTTCCCCTGCGGGACGGTGGGTGGACGAATGGCGGGCACCCAGAATCCGTCGTCCAGCAATGCCCGACTGAGATTCCAGGCGACCATTGGATCCCCCACCTGGACTGCGACAATCGGCAGACTTCCCGGTACGACCGACCATCCATCCCCCGCCAACCGCTCCCTCAGGTCAAGGGCATGCTTCCGAAGCTGCTGTCGCTCTGGTTCCATTTGACGAAGCAAGGACAAGGCGGACAAAGCTGCCGCTGCGCTGGCGGCTGGGGGTGCTGTCGAATAGATCACCGCGCGCCCCCACTGTTCAATTGCTTCGACCATCTGCCGCTTGCCGGCGACAAAGCCACCAACTCCCCCAAAGGACTTGCTGAGCGTCCCTAGATGGACCGCTACTTTCCTTTCCAACCCTGCCTCTGCGATCGCCCCTCGCCCCTCCGGACCGATCACCCCGGTCGCGTGCGCCTCATCGACCATCATCAGCGCCTCCGATCGCTCGGCCAGATCCGCCAATCGCTCCAGCGGCGCCAGGTCCCCTTCCATGCTGAAAACCGAATCGGTGATGATCCAGGACTGGCCTTCCGATGCCTCCCATCCCGCAATCAGTCGCTCCAACTGTTCGACGTCCCTATGTGGATAGATTGAGACAGTCGCGCGGGACAGTCGGCATCCATCGATCAGGCTGGCATGGTTCAGTTGATCGCTGAAGACACGATCCTCCCTGCCGACCAGCGCCGAAAGCGTCGCCAGATTCGCCGCATAGCCAGATCCAAAGACCACACATCGTTCGGTCCCCAGCCACTGGGCAATCGCCTCTTCCAGTTGCTGCTGAACAGCGGTGTAACCGGTCACATGACCGCTCGCTCCACTTCCCCATCGCTGCCCGACATCGATCGCTCTGGTCGCTGCCGACCGAACCGCCGGGTGCCAGGAAAGGCCAAGATAGTCATTCGATCCAAATGAAACGGTGCGACGGCCTTGCCAGAGAATCTCAGTCGGTGAAACCGGCACCAGTGGCGTGCGGGTGCGAAAGAGCCCATGACTCCTGCGCTGTTCCAAACGCATCTCCAGTTGGCCCAACCATTTGGCGATCGCTGCCGAGTCTCCTGGATTGGGATGGGAAGGGGTGGTCATCACATGCCTCGATCGCTTCCGTCGAAACGATCCTTCACAAGAAGACGACTGCCGTTTCGTCCTGAAAACCTGCGTTGGGAATCAGGGCATCGGTGGAGTGGCCCGATCGGTGGCCGCGCGGGCCAGCACCATGCGAAAGTCCCCTTGCAGCCTTGCGGCCCCCTCTTGCTTTGCCAAGGAAACTGTGACCGATTCTTTCTGCTGCATCGACAGTCGCGAATAGATACCGTCCTTCTGATTCGCCTCCCCAAACTGCTGAAAGTACATCTGGGTCACTAGCTCGGGGAACCCCTCAGCGACAACTCGAAAGTGGATATGCGGTGTGCGGCCTGGATACTTTCCAGGGATGATCGATTGGAACCGGTAGGCTCCTTCAGGATCGCAGACCAGTCTCGCCCAATATTGAAAGTTGGGATCAAGTGGTGCCTGATTGCTGTCTGCCTGATGCTGATACCGACCCGAATGGCACGCTTGCCACAGTTCCACAATGGCACCCGACAGAGGGCGACCGTCGATGCCGACCACTGTTCCGCGAACATCGATCATCTCCCCTTCGGCCAACGGACCGTCGGCGGCGCGCCGGGTCAAATCGGCATCCGAATGTGGTTGCTTCGCAATTTCAGGGACCGGATAAAAGGGGCCCGAGGTCTGACCTGGGGTCTGAGCCAGATCTTCTGCGATTGTCTGCCCTACCCATGGCAGCATCGCCCCCACCGCGGATGCCTGCCCGATAAATCCTCGTCGATTCCATATCCTTGCGTTCATCGCTTGGTTCCCATCCCGATCTGAGATCGCCAATTGGTCCGGTCGTGGTTCACTTTGCCCCTGATCATTGCCCTGGTAATTCAGTGTATCACGCACTCCATCTTGCGATCATCGATACCTCAGAAATACCAAGCCTGAAATACTCGCCATCCAAGCACTTGCCCTTCCTCGGCTAGGTCGCCTCACGCAAACAGGGGAGCGAATGGACGGCCTTCATTTTGTGTCGGCCGCTCGGGCCGCCCCTGATGCAGATAGGTTAACTGCCTTGCATCGACTCCCATCAGATGGAGAATCGTTGCGTGGAGGTCATGGATATGGACTCGCTGATCGACTGCATGAAGCCCCAGTTCGTCGGTCGTACCGAGCGTCTGCCCGCCACGGACTCCTCCACCAGCAAACCACATGGTAAATCCGTTCGGATTGTGATCCCTTCCATCTCCCTTTTCGCTCATCGGTGTCCTGCCAAACTCACCACCCCAGATGACCAGGGTATCCTCCAGTAGACCGCGGCGTTTCAAATCCTTCAGCAATCCAGCGACAGGCAGATCGCTAGCCCGACATAGCTGGCTGTGATTCTTCTCGATGCCGGAATGAGCATCCCATCGGCTTCCAGCACCGTGGTACAACTGCACAAACCGCACACCTCGCTCCACCAGCCTTCTGGCCAGCAGACACTTGCGTCCAAAGGAATCTGTTTCCTTGACCCCGATCCCGTAATCGGCGAGGGTCGCTGGTGTCTCCTGGTTCAGGTCGATCGCCTCGGGCGCAGACGACTGCATTCGGTAGGCCAGTTCAAAGGAAGCAATCCTCGCTTCCAGTTCGCCGTCCAATTCGCGCCCGCGCTGGTGCATTCGATTCCACTGGTAGATCTGCCTTAGCTTTCTCTGCTGGATCTCTGGTGTCACGGCACCCGGAGGATGCAGGTGCTCGATGGGAACATCTCCTCCCAGCACGGCGGTCCCTTGATAGCTTGCAGGCATGAAACCGGCACTCCAATTGCGACTCCCATTGATGACATGGCCGTCGCCATCCTCCATCACGACAAACCCGGGAAGATCGTGGTTCTCGCTTCCCAACCCGTAACTGATCCAACTTCCCAGCGAAGGTCTGCCCCCCAAAATCGATCCGGTATTCATCTGGCAGACGCCATTGGAATGGTTCAATCCATTGCCCCAACAGGATCGAACCACAGCGATCTGGTCGACCATGGTTGCGGTATGAGGCAGCCAGTCGCTGACCCAAGTACCGCACTCGCCATGCTGACTCCAGCGACGCTTGCTTGCCATCAAGGGAGCGTTGTACTCTCCCATGGGAGTGATCACTGGCTTGAAGCTGCCAGGAAGCGGTTGCCCATGCAGCCTTGTCAGTGTCGGCTTGGGATCAAAAAGATCGATGTGACTGGGGCCTCCCTCCATGAAAAGAAAGATCGCTCGCTTAGCTTTTCCGAAACCTCGCGGCGCAGATGCGCAGCCAGCGGCGTGGTCTGTAGTCAGGCCCAACCAGGCTAGCATCCCAAATCCAGCGCCAGCCTGCGACAGCATCTGCCGCCGCGTTGCGTAGAGCCCCCGCTTTGCCGGTGGTCCAGCCTTCCTGCTGCGGTCATTCATCGGCACACTCCCAAATTCAGTTCATTCGATGTACAGCAAGGCGTTGGAACTGAGCAGGGTATGGCACAGCTGATCCAGCGTCGCACCTGGCTCACTCATGAAACTGCGTAGCACTTCGAGTTCCGATGCATCTGGTTCCCGCAAGTGCACACGACGAAACGCCTCCTGCGGCGCTTTGTCTCCCAAGTAGGCCAACTGCTCCGCCATCCTCCCCGACTGCTCCACCATCCAGGGGCTGTTCAACCACTGCAGGGCCTGCAGCGGGGTGTTGGTCGGCATGCGTTTGGCGACCGACACAATTCCATCAGGAGCATCCAACGCTCGGAGGAACGAATCCGGGTTGTTTCGCATCGCACGCCGATAGACGGACCGACGTGTCGATTTGGCGTCGACGGATGGACCGCCCCATCGTCGCTGCTGAACCCCCGCAAGCGACAGGATGGTGTCCCGCGCCTGCTCCGCATCCATCCTCCGCGGCGAAGAACGCCACAACCACCGATTCGTCGGGTCGATCGAAAATGCCTCCTGCATGCCATCGAAGTAAGCAGCCTGGCGATAGGTATGCGATGTGACGATCAGTCGACTTAGCTGCTTCCAACTTCCTCCCTGCTCCTGGAACCAACAAGCCAGCCAATCAAGCAGTTCTGGGTGGCTGGGAGGCTCGGTCAGTCGTCCAAAATCGCTCGCGTTCTCCACAAGCCCTGTCCCGAAGTGGTGCTGCCAAATCCGATTGACCATCACCCGCCAGCTCAATCGATTCGACCGGTCAGTAATCCATCGCGCCAGCGCCAGTCGGCGACCACTGGATTGGGTACCCGCCAGCGGATCCAGCTCCCAAGGCGACTCGTTCAATACCTCCAGAGCTCCTGGCTCGATCCCCTCGGCAGCATCCCCACGAGCTCCGGGGATTCGGGTTGGCGGTGGAATTGGCCCCACTTCCCTCACCGACGCCACCGTCGGAACGCTTGGTGGCAACCCTTTGCGCCAAGCGGCCAGTTCTTCCTCCAGTGCCTTCCAGCGATCCAGCGATTCCCCCTTCAATTTCTTTTTGAAGTCGATCCCGTGGATCTCCGCTTCAATCTGCAACTCCGCTAGATAGCTGACCGCCTGCTCGGCCGGAGTCCTCTCCCCGATTTTCTTTCGCAGGGCTGGCCTGACCTCGGGAGGAAACTTTTCGATCGCCGCCAGCCTCACCTCCTCACGAATCGAAAGCTCCAGCGCATCCTTTTCGGCCAACTTGCTAGCCATCGACTGGTTCGCCTCAGACCTTCGCGCTTCCATCGCCTCGCACTGGTCCTCCGCCATCGCCGGCAACTCCGCAGGAAGCAGACCTGCAAAACAGGCCTGCAGTCGGTAGTAGTCCTTCTGCAGGATCGGATCGAATTTGTGGTCATGGCAACGTGCACAACCGATTCCCAATCCCAAAAACACCTCTCCGGTAACATCGGTCAGATCATTCAGAATGACAGACCACTGGGTCTGTACGTCGCGCTGGTTGTACTCGTAAATCCAAAGCCTCAAATAACCAGTAGCATCGCGTCCCCGAATCTGCCCAGGCTGCCACTCGTCTCCCGCCAACTGCCAAGTGACAAATTCCTCATAGGGCATGTCCTCGCGAAATGCCTCCAGCACAAAATCGCGATAGCGATAGGCCGAGGGTCGGAAGTCATCCTGCTTGTAGCCATCCGATTCGGCAAATCGCACCAGGTCCAACCAGTACCTCCCCATTCGCTCGGCGCACCGAGGATCCGCCAGCAATCGGTCCACCATCGCGATGTATTGCGATTCGTCGGGACTGGCCAACCAGGAATCGATCTCTTCCAGTTGCGGCAACTCCCCGACCAGATCCAGATAGAGTCGCTTGGCTAGAGTCCTCGGATCGGCTTGTGGCGCGGCGGACAACCGATGCCCTGTGCGTCTGGCATCGACAAACGCATCAATCGGATGATCGCATGCGGCATCGGCCGCAACCGCTTCCGGAGGATTCACTCGCTTCATAGGCTTCCATAGCCAGTGCTCCTTGGCAGCAGCCCCCCAAGCTTCTGTCCGTTGGTCAAGCTTCATGGCGACCGACGGCCAGGGTGCCCCTAAGTCGATCCATCGCAGCAGATCGGTGCGAATCGATTCGGGCAGTTGTCCGTCAGGGGGCATTTGCAACTGGCCATACTCGATTGCCTCGGCGACGCGCGGCCGCTGGTGGTCTCCAATCTTTTCAAAAAGGCTTCCCGAATCGCCACCCGATTCCCAACCTGCCGCATGATCCAGACGCAGCCCCCCCTCCTGCCTTCCCTCCCGATGGCATTCGATGCAATGAGCGATCAAGGCGGGGCGAATCTTCGATTCAAAGAATCGAATCGACTCGGTATCTCCAGCATCCAATTTTCCGCACGCCAGGAGAGCGGCAACCCCCAGCCAAAGGCTAGGCATTCGTTTTTGCTTCATCGGACCCTCTTCGACGCAACGTCTACCGCAATCTTTCCATCGTGCAGCGATCCAACCGATTCCCTGATGGTAACCCCAGACACCCGTCGCCATCGGTCGATTATCGAATATGCAGCATCGAAAATCCAGCAATCCAGCCGATCCATTCCCAGCTTCCCGGTATCTCCCTGGGCATGGATTCCCCTTTCGGCAATCGAACGGATAGATGAAAATCGTCAGATCAACAAATAACAGTGACGGTTTTCAAAAAGATGAGAGGCGCCGGACGGCTGTGACGGTTTTGGGCCTCAACAGGATGGGAGGGCGTGCGTGGACGCAACACAGAGCTCAAAAGATCGGGAGATCGCACCAACGCCAACTCCCGTGCTCAACTTGGCTGCCTATCACTTTGTATCGATTCCGTCACCCTTGGAACTGCGAAAGTCGATCCGTCAACGCGCCGGTGACTTGCAGATCAAAGGCACGGTGCTGATCAGCCACGAAGGGATCAATCTCTTTGTGGCAGCCAAAGAGACAGCCGCCAGGCAATTCTTCGAATGGCTCAAATCCCTTCCAGGCCTTCAAGATCTCCACGCCAAGGAAAGCTGGACCGACTACCAGCCGTTTCGACGCATGCTGGTCAAATTGAAAAAAGAAATCATCGCCTTCGGAATCGATCAGATCGATCCAGCGCACTACACCTCCTCCAAGATCACCCCCGAAGTTCTGCGCCAGTGGCTTCGCGAAGGCCGCCCCGTTCAGCTACTCGATGTTCGCAATGATTACGAGGTCGAAGTTGGCACCTTTCAAAATGCACACCCCATCCAGATCGACCACTTTCGAAAGTTCCCCGAAGCGATCGACAACCTGCCTGAGTCGTGGAAAGAGCAACCGGTGGTGATGTTCTGCACGGGTGGCATCCGTTGCGAAAAGGCTGGGCCTTGGATGGAACAGCGTGGATTCCGGCAGATTCTGCAATTGGATGGTGGAATCCTCAACTACTTCGAAAAGTGTGGCGGCGAGTTCTATCAGGGAGACTGCTTCGTCTTCGACCAACGGGTTGCCGTTCGTCCTGATCTGACCCATTCCGATAAATCGCTTTGCTTCGCCTGCCAGCACGTCCTGACGCCGGAACAGATGCAGTCGAATCTCTATCAGCCGGGCAAGCACTGCCCGCATTGCTACCTGAGCCCGTCGGATGCGATGGAACAAAATCGCGAGGCGAAGGAAAGCCGAATGCGAGAGTACCTGGAAAGACAACCAGGCTGCCAAGCATACTGCAGCGAACGAAGCATCCACGTTCCCCGACGTATGGCCGGAATACCTTTGCTGGATTTCCTCGAGCAGTGGATCCCCGGTCGGTCGCGAACGGAGTGGATGGAGGCGATTCATTCGGGAAGATTGCTGGATGGCCACCTGCGCTGCGTCACCCCTGATCTTGTCGTTTCGGAGGGACAGAAACTGCTGCACCGCGAACCGAACGTCACAGAGCCTTCCGTCTCCAGTGCAATTCAGCTGATCTACCAATCCGATACCTGGCTAGTCCTCGATAAACCGGCGCCACTGCCGGTTCACGCCTGTGGTCGTTACTTCAAAAACACGCTCGAAGCAGCCATGCAGCATGCATACCATCCGGAAAAAATCCGATTGGTGCATCGCCTGGACGCCAATACCAGCGGCCTGCTGATCGCCGCGCGTCGTACCACGGCTGCCAGAGATCTGCAGCAGCAGTTCAGCGACCGAACGGTCGAGAAAATTTACCTGGCAGCTGTTTCTGGACATCCGGCAGAAGATCGTTGGGATTGCCAGATCCCCATCAGCGATCAGACCGGACCACTGGGATCCCGGTCGATCGTTTCTTCTGACTCGTCGAAACCAACTCATCAAGCGATGACTACCTTTCAAGTCCTCCATCGTCGCAGTGACGGGACCTCCCTGTTGCAGGCGATCCCGAAAACAGGTCGAACCAATCAGATCCGCATCCATCTCTGGGAGTCCGGCTTCCCGATCATCGGCGATCCCCTCTACCTGCCCGACAGGAAACTCGGCGACGGATCGACCCTGCTGATCGACCAGCCTCCGATGCAGCTTCATGCTTGGAAAATCAGCCTACTCGATCCCGAAACGAAGACCCGCCGAAGCTTTGTTAGCCACCAAGTTCCCCAATGGGCTTCCGTCCTTTCCGGCTGAATCCTTATCCAGTTCGGCCCTGTTGCGGATCCGATGGCTGCACCACTCCAAGGAGAATGTCGGTAGCTCGTTCTCTTCCGCAGCACATCGGCTCTTGACGCTTCGTTCGACCAGCGCTGCAGGTGGTGACCAGTGCTGCAGGTGGTTGGGTGCAAGGGTTGGCCAGGACGAAAACGATGGATCACGATCGAGTAGCATTCCGACAGAGAGCTCCAGATTGATATCCGATCATGCCAGGCCGAACGCTCCGCGCCATTGCACGACGAGACAACTCTTCGCACCCTAGCATTTGCATCGCAGCCATTGCATGTGCTGACCAGTCGGTCACCGCTTGTTCGACAACCAACATTCCATGACTCGATCACTTCAGCGGCTGCATGAGTCGACTTACTCTCCGCTCCACTTTTCCATCCAAGAAACATCGCTCCTCCTCTTGACCCAGTCGACTGCATCGATGAAACTTCCGGTTCAGACGAGGAGCTCTATTGGATCCATGATCGACGGATTGATCTGGAGCCGTGGCCGGGGCTCCTCGTTTTTTTATGCGCGTGCGGCTTGTCCGAAACCACAGCGGAGCATTGAGCTGACAAGCAGAGCATTTTGCTGGCACAGCGGAGCATCGAGCTGACAAGCAGAGCATTTTGCTGGCGACAGGCAGAGGTTCCCACTGCACTTCGGCGGCGTTGATGCAATTCGGCAAAGCCCGCCGAGTTTACGGGAGTCAGAAACAACCGACGAGTTACGCGATGGACCATCTGCCGATCGAGGAAAGCGACATCCTCATGGAGGAAGCCGGCTGGCTGGTGCTCCATAAGCCCGCCGGCCTGCTGACCCAGGCTGCGCCGGGGGTTCCCAGCGTTCAGATGGCACTTGAATTGCTTTTGGCACGACGCCCCTCGGCTCCTGAGCACCCATTTGTAGGACTGCCCCATCGCCTGGACCGTGGCACTTCCGGCGCCCTGCTGGTAGCTCGCAATGCCCGCACGCTGCGACGCTTTGGGGACCAGTTCGCTCATCGTTTGGTCGAGAAGAGCTATCTGGCGATGGTGGAAGGGGACGCGACGGGAAAGACGGGACGATGGGAAGATCACGTGCGGAAGATTCCGGAGCGGCCTGTTGGTGAGACCGTCAACGCTGATCATCCGGATGCCAAGCTGGCAGTGCTGGAATCTCGACTTTGCTGGACCGATGGATCAAGAAGTTTGATCGAGGTGCATCTGGAGACCGGACGCATGCATCAGATCCGCATCCAGTGTTCTGCACGCGGCTTGCCCGTCGTCGGGGACTGGTGCTACCAAGCCACCTCTCGGTTTGGCACTCCCGACTCCCAGGGATTGTGGCAGCAACTGGCGCTGCATGCTTGGCGCCTGAGTTTTCGCCATCCGGGAAACGCCAAGAAGATCACAGCTCAGGCGGATCTTCCATCATCATGGAAGGTTTTTCCTTGCGATGCGCTGCGGCAACTGGACGATTCCCAGCTACCATGAAAGACCATCGACCAAGTCGCTGACCATCGTCTAGGAATGGTCGCTTGGCAATCACCTGAAACAGGATGCGTCATGACCGATTTCGATTGGTCGACTCAGCAGATTCACTTTGTCACCGGCAAGCTCGCGCGATCTGCCCTCCAGCCAATCGTCGACAGCTTGTCGAAACGATTTGGTTTTCGCTACACCATCCAGACGATGCCGATCACCGTCGCTGCCCTGATGACCGCCAAGTGGACGCTGCGGCACTTGGCGCCGCCTGAAGGAACGACGCGGATCATCCTGCCCGGCTATCTGGCCCCCGGTCTGGAGGAGATCCAGAACCACCTGGATCAGAAACAGTTTGATTGTCGCGTCGAGTGCGGACCGAAGGACCTGCGGGAGCTGCCTCGGCATTTTGGCGTGCAGCAGACCGATCGCAGTGACTATGGAGCGCATCGGATCGAAATCCTCGCCGAAATCAACCACGCCAATCGGCTGCCGCTGGTGGATCTGGTCAGGCAGGCTAGACAGTGGGTGGCCGAAGGAGCCGATCGCATCGATCTGGGATGCGATCCTGCAGCCCAGTGGACGAGCATCGGAGATGCGGTGAAAAAACTCCGTGACGAAGGGATTCGACTTTCCATTGATACCTTCGATCCTTGGGAGGCCGCAGAGGGGACGCGCGCGGGAGCCGACCTGGTCCTGTCGGTCAACCGGAGCAACCGCCACCAGGCGATCGACTGGGGCGCCGAGGTAGTGGTTGTTCCTGACATGGATCAGCCTTGGCTGGAAAGTCTCATGGAGACATCTCAGTTTCTTCATGATCACCAAGTCCCCTATCGGCTCGATCCGATCCTTGAACCGATCGGATGTGGTTTCGCCAAATCGCTCCATCGCTACTACACGCTTAGGCAACATGCGCCCGATGTGGCGATGATGATGGGAATCGGCAATCTGACGGAACTGACCGATAGCGACTCGGCCGGCATCAACACCCTGCTTCTTGGATACTGCGAAGAACTTCAGGTCGGAAGCATCCTGACCACGCAGGTGATCCCCTGGGCGCAGAGCTCTGTTCGTGAATGCCATTTGGCGCGAAAGCTGGTGCACTACGCAGTCGCTCATTCACTCCCTCCCAAACATCTGGAAGAGGGACTGGTGATGCTGCGAGATCCCACTCGCAGGCACTATCCGGAAGGGTGGTTTGAAGAACTGGCCACAACGATTCAGGACCCCAATTACCGGATCTTCTCCGATGGCGTGCAATTGCACCTCGTCTCGGCCGGGATCCACCTGCAGGGCACCGACCCGATGGAGATCTTCTCACAGCTACACAAAACTCCACGGGGGGCCCAATTGACGGCTGGCCATGCATTTTATCTGGGTTTCGAGCTTGCCAAGGCGATGACCGCTTTGACCCTTGGTAAGAATTACGAGCAGGACGAGGCCCTTCGATGGGGAATGCTGACGCGGGAAGAAGAGCATGCGCGACTGACATGGACGCGACAGCGACCAGATCCTCCCAACAAGGCGACGGCCGAAGCAAGAGAGGACTCCTGATGCCCACTCCCTGGATAGAAGATCTCCCTGGATCGATTGGGGTCGCCGAAGCGCTGGAGCGGCTTTGGGACCAACCGTGGTGCTGCCTATTGGAAAGCGCTTTGGCTCATCCTCAGTTAGGAAGGTACAGTTTTCTGGCGGTCGATCCATTCCAGGTGTTTCGCGTCACTCGACCGCAGGCGGATCCCTTTGCCGAGTTGGCTGGTTGGATGGAGCGATTCCAGACCGACCGGGTTCCAGAGCTTCCTCCATTTCAGGGTGGCGCGGCAGGTTACTTCGGATATGAACTAGGGCGATGTTTCGAGCGAGTTCCGAGGGCGAAGCATGATGAGTTCGCGCTTCCTTTGGCCGTCGTGGGGCTATATGACCTAGTCGTCGCCTGGGATCACCTTCAACATCGCGGATGGATCATCTCCCAGGGTTATCCCGAAAGCGACCCTCAGGCCAGAGCCAAGCGTGCTGCCGAGAGGGGTATTTGGCTTAGCGAGCGGTTGCGGGGCCCAGCCATCGCCAGACCTGCCCACCAATCCAACCTCCATGCCACTGCCCATGGGCTGACCGCTCCCCAATACCAGACGCGCCTGGGACCCGCCTGGCTTGGCAACTTTGATTCCTCGGGGTATCAGGCAGCTGTAGAGCAGGCTAGAGAAGCGATTTATTCGGGTGACATCTTTCAGGTGAATCTTTCGCAGAGGTTGCTTCGCCGCTCGTTCTGCCATGCGGTTGATCTGTACCTGGAGATGCGCCGTGAGAATGCAGCCACATTTGCTGGCTACTTTGATCTTGGACCCTCGCAGATCGTCAGCGCCTCCCCCGAACGGTTTCTGCGGGTCGATCAAGGCTGGGTGGAGACGCGGCCGATCAAGGGCACTCGGCGCCGCTCCAGCGACCCGCAGGTCGATGCCGCTGCCGCGACTGAACTGCTGACCAGCGAGAAAGACCGTGCTGAAAATGTGATGATCGTCGATCTGCTTCGGAACGACCTTTCGCGGGTCTGTGAGCCGGACAGCGTTCAGGTAGAACGGCTGTGTGGCCTGGAAAGTTATCCGTTCGTCCATCATCTGGTGAGCGTGGTGCGAGGTCGGCTTGCGGGCGAACTGACCCCGATCGATCTCCTGGCCGCATCGTTCCCTGGTGGCAGCATCACAGGAGCTCCCAAGATCCGCGCGATGGAGATTATCGCGGACTTGGAGCCGACGGCGCGGGGTGCTTACTGTGGATCGCTGGGATACTGGGGGTGGAACGGGACCGTCGACTGGAATATTCTGATCCGAACCATCACCGCCAGTCGAGGCTGGTGGCAGTTTCAGGTAGGAGGCGGCATCGTCGCCGACAGCCAAGCCGCCGCCGAAGAAGAAGAAACCTGGACTAAGGCCGCCGGCCTGGTCCGTACAATCGAATCGTTGATGCGGCGAGCCATCCGCTGAAACCCGCTTTCACCTGGGCTGGTACCCGCGATGCGGCAGCCCTTACGACGAAACACTCTTGCGTGAGAATTTCCATGCCCTTCCTCTACGTCCTGCGCGGGAAAGAGTATGGCAAACACTGGTCGATCCCCGATTCTGGCGGCACCATCGGCCGTGGAGAAGAGAACGATCTGGTGCTGACAGATACCGAAGTGTCGCGCAACCATTCCAGCATCCGCCCTTGGGATCAGGGATGGATCCTAGAAGATCTTCGAAGCAGCAATGGCAGCTTCGTCAACGGACAGCGATGCGATCAGCGGAAACTGGAGCATGGAGACCGCATCCAGTTGGGGCAGACGCTGCTTATTTTCACCACATCAGCTCGACTCTCCCCAGCGCATCATTCCACCTGCAGCGATGACGGCCAGATCCGCATCACGGGTGAGTCCGCTGCAGCAGATCTTTCGCAGATCCGAAGCAGCCTAGCTCCATTCGAACCCGCTCCCCGGCCCATCGGACTCGATCCCTCGCACTCGCATTCGTCCGTAACTTCACCCCATCCGTCGCGCACTGCCGGGAATCCATGGGAGGTGATGTACCACACCGCGATCGCCGTCAGTCGAACGATCGACATCGATAAATTGCTGGAGCAGATCCTTGGCCTGATCTTCGATTCGATCGAATGCGACCGAGGCTGCATCATGCTTGCGGAATCCGATCATCGCACCCTTCGTCCTGCCTGCCGCAGAGATCGAGTCGAAGGTAGCCGTTCGGGTCCCCTCGAAATAAGCCGTACGATCCTCGATCACGTTATGGAACACCAGGAAGGCGTGTTGACCAGCAATGCCAACACCGATTCACGATGGGAGTCCTCCGCCAGCATCCAAAAAATCGGGATCCGCGAAGCCATCTGCGTTCCCATGCAAGGACGCTACGGCACCGTCGGAGTGCTCTACATCGATACCTCCCTGTCGCCTGGTGATTACATCGCTGATCCTGTCGCCAACCGCTTCACCGAAGACCATCTGCGGATGATGATCGCAATCGGCCATCAAGCCGCCCTGGCCATCGAAGATACGGCCTACTATCGCGGGATGCTGCAGGCCGAAAGATTGGCAGCCATGGGCCAGACGATTGCCACCATTTCCCACCATGTCAAAAACATTCTTCAGGGGATTCGCGGAGGCTGCTACCTTGTAGAGGAGGCGAGGAAAAAGAAAGACTGGCAACTGCTGGATCGCGGATGGAATATCGTCGATCGCAATCAGGATCGGATCGCCAATCTAGTCCTCGATATGCTCACACTCACCAAAGATCGGCAACCCCAGTGGCGCATGGCAGATCCCAGACTGACAATCGCTGAGGTCGTCGACTTGATCCAATTGCGCGCGGGACAGGCGTCGGTCGAACTCTTCTGGACTCCACCGGATCCATTTCCGCTGGTCGCCTGCGATCCTGAATCGCTTCATCAAGCCATACTAAATCTACTGCTCAATGCGATCGATGCATGCAGCGCACCTGGCATCGACCTCGAACCCGCTCCACCAGCCAGAAAGTCAGTGCGGATCGAACTTCATTTGTTGCCATCAGATGCAACCCAGCAGATCGCGATCGACGTCAGCGACAACGGTCCTGGAATCCCCACCGAGCAGCAGGCAAAGCTTTTCTCTCTTTTCGAATCGTCCAAAGGGGCTCGAGGAACAGGGCTGGGCTTAGCCGCATGTCGGAAAATCCTGCGAGAGCATGGGGGGGATGCCCAGCTTCTGGAGAGCAGCCCCAGTGGAACACGCTTCCGGCTTCACTGGCCCCTGCGAGATCGATCCGGGCTGCCCAACCACGATGCATCTCCTCTGCCAACTCGATTTTCCGGTTGATTTCCTGTCACCTCGCGTGGGGTCTCTGCGAAGAATTGCAGAGGATCTGCATGGAATAGCACAATCCTCTGCGGCGAATGCGATAACGCAGCGACCTTCCATCCCAAGGAATGCACCGCGACTCCAACCCTCACCCAGCGATTCCGCATCGAATCCCCCTCTTTGGAACGTGAAATGCTGTGGCCCACTCCCTGCGGCCACTATAGGATGAATGGGATGGATGGAAAGATGATGCAATACGCCTCGCCCTTTGCGATTTTGATTGTCGACGACGAACAGAATATCCGGTCGGGACTCGCAAAAGGGCTGCTCTCCGAAGCCACGGTCATCGACATCGCTGCCAGTGGGGAAGAGGCCCTGACGAAGTTTCAGTCGACAGGCCACCCCCTAGTCATCGTCGATGTGCGACTCAATGGCAGCATGTCCGGAATCGATTTGCTCAAACGCATTCTCGTCATGCGCCCGCAGACCTCGGTGATTGTCATCACAGCCCACGGTTCGGTGGAAATGGTCGTCGATGCCATGCGCAGCGGTGCATTCGACTTTATCCTCAAACCAGTTGATCTGAACCTAGTGCGGCAACAGGTCCGCCGGGCCCGGGAGCACTACGAGCTGCGAATTGAGAATCATTCCCTGAGGCACCAACTGGCCGATACGGGGAAGCTTTCCAACATCATCGCCGCAGGCGCTGCGATGCAGGAGGTATTTCGGCAGATTCGACAGGTCGCGGCCACCGACGCGACGGTGATGATCCATGGGGAAAGCGGGACGGGTAAAGAATTGATCGCTAGAGCTCTGCATGACCTCAGCGACCGAAGCACCGGACCTTTCGTCGCCGTCAATATCGGTGCACTCCCTGAGTCCCTGCTGGAGAGCGAGCTGTTTGGGCACGAAAAAGGAGCTTTCACCGGCGCGACGCGCCAGAAACCTGGTTGCTTCGAACAGGCCGCCTCGGGGACGCTTTTTCTTGACGAGATCACCGAGATGTCGTCCAAAAGCCAGGTCGACCTCCTACGCGTTCTGGAGATGAATGAATTCACTCGCGTTGGAGGGGAAGAGAAGCTCAAGTCGGATGCCAGAATCATCTCCGCAACCAATCGCGATACCCAGGAATTGATCGAGGAAGGCACATTTCGAGAAGACCTCTTTTACCGCCTGAATATCATCCCCATCCACGTCCCACCGCTTCGAAGCCGCCGCGAAGACATTCCCCTTTTGGTCGAGCATTTTCTCGAGTTTTTTTGCATCAGGCACAAACGACAACCCAAATGCCTCACCGACGAGGCGATGCAAACCTTGGTGGCCGCTGACTGGCCGGGAAATGTTCGCCAGCTTAGGAATGTAGTGGAACGGATGGTGATCACCGTTTCCGAAGACACCATCCAGAAAAACCAACTACCTCCCGAAGTCCTTAACGATCCTCGCGCTGCGACGAAAATTGCGGGGTCGCTGGCAGAAGCCGTCGAGGAGTGTGAAAAAATAACGATCCAGACGGTTCTTCAGTCCTGCAATTTCCACCGTGAAAAAACCGCCAAAGCGCTCGGAATCAGCGTCCGAACGCTCCATTACAAGATGAGTCGGTATGGACTGCATTGATGCTGGTCCACCTCAGCAATGCCGACTAAAGCCCCTTCAGCTCATTCCCGACGCGCCTTCGCGCCTCTTCGATGGCCTGCTGTTTCTCCACCGCGTTCTCTTCCATCGGCTGCTGAGCGGCAGGGCCTTTGCGACTTCCGCTTGCACCGGGCGCACCATGGGAAAACTCCGATGCCAGCATCGCAGTCAAAAGCGACAAGACAAGTGAAGGACGGATCATGGCAGATGCTCCTTATTCCGCCCCCTGCAATTCGCACCAACCCTATGAACGGTCATCGGATTCCCGTGCGCCGCATCGACTGGACCATCGGTCGCAAATTCCATACCACCTCGCGATATCTTATCGAAGGCGTCTCCTACGGGGTAAAATCATGGAAGTATCTATCCTCTGATGCAAACTGGTGCACCCTACTGCCGACTCTTGCAGTCGGCGATTCCATGCAGTTGCCCACTCGGAGAAAAAACCTCCCATGATGTGCGTCGCGCCGCTCTGCCCCTGGTCGGGCTCTGCCCTGCCTATCTTCGCAACGCTTTGGGGAATCGCTCAGATCGAAGCAGAGTGTGGAATCCATCGGCTCAACATCCTTGCGATCCTCTCTCAACGAGGCGGTAGCTGATGGGTAAACGTAAACCAATCTCTGGAATCAACCCATCGCTGATCGCCCTTGCATCGCTCAGCCTGATCTCCCTGTTCGCGACGATCTGGGTTTTGGTGAACGTACGCCATGAACTGGAAATCGTCTCCCGACTCATTGGTCACCTCCAAGGATCAGACCTCGAATTCGCCAATGAACTGTCGAGCGAACTGGGGGTTCAGCGCAGCCTTTCGATCCTTCTGATTCTCAACACGGTTGCTACTTCGATTGCCTTCTGGATTGTGTCGAGAGCCTATCTCAGCAGCGAGCGGAATTTGGAGGAAGCGAAAGTCCTGTCGGCGGACATTCTAGAAAGCATGGATATCGGTGTGATCACTACCGACAATCAGGGAAACATATCCAGTATCAACACGGTCGGCAGGCAACTGATGGCGATAAGCAACCCGGAATCCAGCGAATCCTTTGCTTCCCAAGCGCCTGGCAGCCAACTGCTGGCAGAGGTCTACCGAGATGCCTGCCGATGGATTTCCCATCCACGCGATCACGAGTATCGAGTCGACTGCAATGGACAGCGGAGGATTCTGAGAGCCAGCGGTACGATGCTCAGGAATCGCGACCAGGAACAAATCGGTATGGTGATCCAGGTCCGAGACGTGACCGATAGCGTCCTGATCGAAGAACGTTTGCGGCGCATGGAACGCCACATGGGGCTGGGCTCGCTTGCAGCGGGCCTGCAACATGAAATCAAAAACCCCCTGAACGCGCTCTCCTTGCACATTCAACTTCTCGGTGAACGCCTCCAGAAGGAGTCAGAGGATCCTGAAATCAACGAAATGCTCGACATCCTTTACACGGAGGTCAAAAGGATCGCAGCGGTACTGGACGGCTTTCAGAACTACGCATCCATCCACGAGATCGGGAGGACTTCCGTGGATGTCGCTTCCCTGATCGACAAGCTAATCCGTCTGCTCCGTCCGGAAGCAGAACAGAAGAAAATCTCCCTGGAATTTGCAGTGCCCCCCCAGCAACCCCTGCTGATCCAAGCAGACCCCGCCCAGTTGGAACAGGTGCTTCTCAACTTGGCCCTCAACGCCATGGCCGCCATGCCCAACGGTGGCGCCGTGCGATTTGCCGTCTTGATCGAACCCCAATCCATTCGGCTGGATATCAGCGACACTGGCTACGGCATCCCCCCCGAAATCCAGTCGCGGATCTTCGACCCCTACTTCACTACGCGCAGTGACGGCACCGGCATGGGCTTGGCTCTATCCGACAAGATCGTGCGGCAACACGACGGACGGATCGACTTCCAAACCTCCGCATCGGGGACCACGTTCTCCGTCCATCTCCCCCGAAACAGCTCCCCCTCGCTCCTACCCGATCAGTAATTTCTTGCACCAGCTCTGCAACGGCTTGCACTCTCCCGGCCAAAAGCAGACAGAGTTTGAACCAATCTGCCGCAAAGCTCATTTTTTTTCATTCCTATGATCCGGTATTGCCGATCGCTCTCCCCGTCAACATGCGGCAAACGGCACGCCGACTTTCGTCCATTCGATCCCACGGGAATGTAACCATCCACATCCACCGCTTGGCGCGTGATTTGCGTTGCAAGCGATTTGGAGTTGGAACGGCGGCGAACTGACCCTGGGCTTTGGCACACTTCTCGTCGAATTGAAGCGATGTAGTGCATTGGAGGGAGAGATCCGAATCGGTATGAGACATTCATGGATCGTTCATGGCCTGGTGATCCTGGGCTCCCTCTCCAATATCGCCTGCGACCAACTCACCGCCCCCGGGGGCAGTGGAGCTCATTCTTCACCGGTTCCAGAAACCGGCGGGTCAAAACACGAGGACGAGCATGAACATGCCGAAGGGCATCACCAGCACCGAATCATCGTCACCCGCCCAGTGGCCCAAGATGTGACCAGCACCCACAACTACGTCTGCCAGATTCGCTCCTGCCGGCACATTGAGTTGCGAGCGTTGGAGAATGGCTATCTGGAGGAGATTCCGGTCAAGGAAGGGCAATCCGTCCAGCAGGGAGAAACGGTTTTCAAAGTCCTTCCCACTCTATATCAGGCTCGTCTGGAGGCCGAACAGGCTGAAGCGGCTCTGGTGCAACTGGAGTACAACAACGCCAAACGATTGATGGAACAGAAGGTGGTGTCGCCGCAGGAAGTTGCCATCGCGGAAGCCAAACTGGCCAAGGCAACAGCCAAGGTCAAGCTGTCACAGGCCGAGCTAAATTTCGCGACGGTCACCGCACCATTCCCAGGTATCATCGACCGACTGCTTTGTCAGAAAGGAAGTCTGGTTGCTGAGGGGGATGTTCTGACCACCCTTTCGGACAACAGCGTGATGTGGGTCTATTTCAACGTACCCGAAGCGAGGTACCTGGAATACAAATCACAGCTCGATGTGAATGACCCGAACCTGCAAATCCAGCTGATGCTCGCAGATCATTCCAAGTTCCCCCATCCAGGCAAGCTTGGGGCCATCGAAGCGGATTTCAACGTCGAGACAGGAAATATCGCCTTTCGCGCCGACTTCCCCAATCCCGATCGACTGCTCCGTAATGGTCAGACAGGGAAGATTTTGATTCAGCGAGCCATCAAGGATGCGATCGTCATACCGCAGCGGGCGAGCTTCGAGATTCTGGCGGAACGGTACGTCTACGTCGTCGATGAAGAGGGTGTTGTTCACCAACGCCGCATCGAGATCGCTCTGGAGTTGGAAGATCTGTTTGTGGTCAAGCGGGGAATTGAACTAGGCGACAAGATCATCTTTGAAGGAATTCGCCAGGTACGCGACGGGGACAAGATTGAATACGACTACCGCCAGCCGGAGGAGATTCTCTCTCATTTGAAGAACCAAGCCCAATAGAAGCCGTCATTCATGTTTGCCAAGTTTCTGCATCGCCCTGCATTGGCCATCGTTATCTCGCTTCTCATTCTCTTCATGGGAAGCCTAGCGATCACGACGCTGCCAATCTCCCAGTTTCCTTCGGTCGCGCCACCCAGCGTCGTCGTCTCTGTATCGTATCCTGGGGCCAGCGCGGAAATCCTGGTCGACTCTGTTCTGGTGATTCTCGAGCAGGCGATCAATGGCGTTCAGGATATGCGCTACATGATCGGGGATGCCACCAGTGCTGGCGAAGGGACGATCCAGATCATCTTCGAGCCAGGTACCGATCCGAATGTGGCGGTATTGAATGTCAACAATCGCATCCAGGCGGTCAAGAATAACCTGCCACCGATTGTGGAGCGGGAAGGCATCATCGTCATGCAGAACATGTCGAGCATGCTGATGTATGTCAATGTTTTCAGCACCGATCCCAATGTCGACCAAAATTTTCTCTACAATTTCGCCTCCGTTAATCTTCTTCCTGAGATCAAACGAATCCAGGGTGTCGGCCGCGCGAACATCCTAGGAAACCGCGCCTATGCGATGCGTGTGGAACTGAACCTGGAGCGACTGCGAGCCTACAATCTGTCGGCCGATGATGTGATGAAGGCGATTGCTGAGCAGAGCATGATCGGTTCACCCGGTCGCCTGGGCCAGGCCACAGGACGTACCTCACAAACGGTCGAATACGTTCTGACCTGGGTTGGTAGATACAACCGACCAGAGCAGTATGAAGAGATCATTCTGAAGGCGAATGAAAAGGGAGAAATCCTCCGAATCAAGGACGTTGCCACCGTCTCCCTAGGATCTTCTTTCTACGATCTGTATTCCGATATCGACGGCTACCCTTCTGCCGCCATCGTCCTCAAACAAACCCCGGGATCGAATGCAACGGTGGTGATCGAGGAGGTGAAGAAGAAGCTAGAAGAAATCAAGAAAGACGTTTTCCCACCCGGAATGGACTATGAGGTCAGCTACGACGTCTCCAAGTTTCTAGAAGCCTCGATCGAGAAAGTGCTCCATACGCTCCTGGAAGCCTTCATCCTCGTATCGCTAGTTGTGTTTCTCTTTTTGGGTGACTTCCGAAGTACGCTTATCCCAACGATCGCCGTTCCTGTCTCGCTGATCGGAACCTTCTTTTTCCTTCTAATGTTTGGGATGTCGATCAATCTGATCACGCTTTTCGCTCTCGTGCTAGCCATCGGGGTCGTCGTCGATGATGCCATCGTCGTCGTGGAAGCGGTTCACGCAAAGATGCATGAAAAACACCTTTCTCCCTACGCGGCAACCAAAGAAGTAATCCATGAAATCGCGGGAGCCATCATCGCGATCACCCTGGTGATGACATCGGTGTTCATCCCGGTCACCTTCATGACGGGGCCTGTCGGGGTTTTCTATCGTCAATTCGGATTAACGATGGCGATGTCGATCATCCTGTCGGGTGTTGTCGCATTGACCTTGACGCCGGTTCTGTGCGCGATGCTGCTGAAACCGCATGGCCATCGAGATCGCAATGAGGGTCCGGTTCCGGCGTTGTTTCGAGCGATCGGTCGATTGCTCTGGCGACTGACGGGCCGGCTGTCATACCCCATCCGCTATCTGTTGACGTTCCTGCTGGCAGGATCTGGCGGATACGGACTTTACCGCTTGCTGCAAAACGAAACGGTAGCCCACTTGGTCAGTGAGCAAATCGCGCTGACGGAAAACCGTGTCCTTGTTTTCGCAGCCATCGCTTCAGTATTCATCGCGATGACCGTCAGATCCTGGTTCTCTGGCAGCATCGACGGAGAAAGAATCGTCGCCGGACCGCTCGGACTTTTCATCAAGGCTTTCGATCGAGGCGTGGAGTGGGTGACCCGTCTTTATGCAACCATTCTGCGTCGCATCATCAAACTGCGGTTTTTGACGCTGCTGCTGATCGGTCTGTTTGGCTTCGGTATCTACTGGGTGATCAACATCCTCCCCTCAGGATTCATTCCTCTGGAAGATCAGGGGATCATCTACGGCATCATCCAGACACCACCTGGATCGACTCTGGAGTACACCAATGCGAAGTCGCATGAACTCCAGGCAATCTGCAAGCAGTTCGACGAAATCACCAGCGTCTCGTCGCTCGCCGGCTACGAAGTGCTCACCGAAGGCCGTGGATCCAATGCCGGCACCTGCATCATCAACCTGAAACCCTGGTCCGAACGAAAGCTAACCTCCAAAGAACTGATTGCGGAACTGGAAGAGAAGGGAGCCCAGATCGCCAATGTAAAGTTGGAGTTCTTCGAGCCACCTGCGGTGCCTGGCTTTGGAGCCGCCGGGGGATTCTCCGTCAACCTACTGGATAAAACCAATACCGGCGACTACAAGGCCCTGGGGGAAGTCACTGACACCTTCATGGAAGCCCTCGCCAAACGCAGGGAAGTGAAGGGATTGTTCACGTTCTTTGCTGGCAATTATCCCCAGTACGAAATCCTCATCGACAACGATATCGCCATGCAGAAGGGGGTCTCGATCTCCGACGCCATGGAGAACCTGTCGATCGTGATCGGTAGCACCTGGGAGCAGGGTTTTGTCCGCTTCGGCCAGTTCTTCAAGGTCTATGTTCAGGCAGCACCCGAGTTTCGACGCTACCCAGAAGACCTCAACGAGATGTTCGTCAGGAATGACAAAGGGGAAATGGTTCCTTACTCTTCATTCATGACACTGAAAAAGAAACAAGGGCTGAATGAAATCAGTCGATACAATCTGTACCCGACCGCTCCGATCCAAGGCGCACCATCGCCCGGTTACAGCAGCGGCCAGGCAATTGCTGCTATTAAAGAAGTTGCAGCCCAAACCCTTCCCTACGGTTACGACATCGACTGGCAGGGACTTTCTTTTGACGAGGCAAAAAAAGGGAATACGGCCGTTTACATCTTTTTGATCGTTATCGTCTTTGTCTACCTGGTGCTGGTCGGCCAATACGAAAGCTTCCTGCTTCCCCTGGCGGTCATCGCCTCCCTTCCTATTGGCATTTTCGGTTCGTTTCTTTTCCTCAAATCGATGGGACTTTCCAATGACGTCTATTGCCAGATCGGCTTGGTGATGCTGGTCGGTCTCCTGGGGAAAAATGCGATTCTGATCATCGAGTTTGCTGTGCAGCGTCGCCACGAAGGGTCGAGCATTTTTGATGCAGGAGTCGAAGGAGGAAAACTTCGATTCCGGCCTATTGTGATGACTTCGTTTGCCTTTATCGCAGGTCTGATTCCTCTGGTACGTGCGACTGGCCCGGGAGCAATCGGTAACCGGACGATCGGCACGACCGCAGTCGGAGGGATGTTGATCGGCACGTTGATTGGCGTGCTGGTCATTCCTGGGCTCTACTACTTCTTCGGCAAGATGGCCGATGGACGGAAGTTAATCAAGGATGAACACGATGAACCTCTTAGCGAGTTGCTGGAACGCGCGGAGTAGAAATCGATCGCTGAAAGCGGCGATGGGTACATGCATTCTGATGACAATTCCAGGATGCAAAATTCCACAGCTCTGTTCTCCTGCGCCCTTTCGACCACTTCCGGAAGCGTACGACAGGAACAATGATCCGTCACAGGGTGTCATCGGATCGGAAAACTCGTCCCAGCTGGGATGGGCTCAGTTTTTCAACGACCCGACGCTGAACACTCTGATTGCAGAGTCGCTGCAGGGAAATCAGGAACTGAAGATCCTCGCCCAGGAGATTCGCATCGCCAACAATGAGATCCTGGCCCGTCGCGGCTCGCTCTTTCCCTTCGTTTCCCTTGGCACACGAGCGGGTATTGAGAAATCGAGCCGATTCACGCGCAATGGCGCGGTTGAGGAATCGCTAGAAGCTGCCCCCGGAAAGGGATTCCCAGAACCGCTGCCGGATTTCCTTGTTGCTGCCGATGTCTCTTGGGAAATCGACATCTGGCGGAAGCTGCGCAATGCCAGAGATGCTGCCACTTTGCGCTACTTGGGAACCAGGTCTGGCCGGAACTATGTCGTCACGCGACTTGTATCCGAACTTGCAGAGAACTACTACGAATTGCTCGCACTGGACAACCAGTTGCTGACCCTCCAGAAGACGATTGAAATTCAGAGCAAGAGCCTGGAGACTGCAAAGGCGCTCAAGGATGCAGCCAGAGGCACGGAGCTTGCCGTTCAGAGGTTCCAGGCTGAAGTCCAGAAGAACCAGAGCCTGATTCTTTTGATCCAACAGCAGATCGTCGAAGCGGAGAACCGGATCAATTTCATCGCTGGTCGCTTTCCTCAGCCGGTCGAGCGACCATCGGTGGAGTTTCTCGATCTGACGCTCAATTCGCTGAATGTGGGTATCCCTTCTCAGCAACTGCTCTTCCGAGCTGACATCCAGCAGGCCGAGCGAGAGGTGGCGGCAGCTGGGCTGGATGTCCGTGTCGCGCGCGCCCAGTTTTTTCCATCGCTGGTGCTAACTGCTGGAGTGGGATACCAGGCGTTCAATACGAAGTATCTCTTTTCCAGCCCCGAATCGCTGATCTATGGAGCGGCGGGGGGACTGGTCGGGCCGTTGATCAATCGAGCCGCCATCAAGGCGGATTACATGAACGCCAACGCCCGGCAACTCCAGGCAATCTACGATTATCAACAGACGGTGCTGACGGCTCACATCGAGGTCGTCAATCATCTTTCGACCGTCGAGAATTTTGGGAAGAGCATCGAAGTGAAGCGTCGGCAATTGGAATCGCTAGAAGCATCTGTCGACAATGCAACGAAGCTATTCCAGAACGCGAGGGGAGAGTACATCGACGTCCTTCTGGCTCAGCGGGATCTGATGGAAGCGAGAATGGATTTGATCGAGACCAAGCAGAAGCAACTGGCTGCGGTGATCAGTGCCTATCAGGCACTGGGTGGTGGCGGTTATGCCGGAGATTTTCTGATCGACGATGTCGAATACCTCGACCTGATACCGCAGGAAGAGGCGATCGAAAAGGAATTGCAAGAGGCGATGGATACCCCTTCGACCGAACCCACTGCAGCACCAACCGGCCAGCTGGAGGAACCCGTAGAAGTCATCTCCGGTGCCACGACGGCACTTCCCCTTCCCGCTGGAAAACCACTCCGTTCGATCGCTCGCCGGAATGGAATTTCCGCCGCTAAAAACTCAGCCACCGGCACGTGACCAAAACATCAGCCGACTTCAGGCGGGACTCAGACAAAGCACCGTGGCGGCCGGAGTGACCCAGGCGAACAAGCGGCCGATGTGTAGATCGATCG
>Ga0068872_10000799_pt1 | contig 26121 bp, 25 predicted proteins | sample NOAtaG_7_FD_66441 | JGI IMG/M metagenome (GOLD analysis project Ga0068872, IMG submission 66441) | Freshwater lake microbial communities from Lake Erie, under a cyanobacterial bloom - NOAA_Erie_Diel1S_2200h metaG | ecosystem: Environmental > Aquatic > Freshwater > Lake | place: USA: Ohio, Lake...
GCGACATCCCTTGCAGTAGTTGCTCATCCGATCGATGTACTTCCCCGTCGCCACATAGGGTTTGGACGCCATGATCCCCCCATCGGCGTAGAGCGCCATCCCGATGGTGTTCGGGAGCTCCACCCACTCCACTGCGTCCACGTAGACCGCGAGATACCACTCGTGCACCGCCTTCGGTTCGACACCGAGGAGGAGGGCGTAGAGGCCGGTGACCATGAGCCGTTGGATATGATGCGCATAGCCATAGGTCAGGGTCTGATCGATCGCATCGCGCAGACAGGCCATCTCGGTCTCGCCGGACCAGTAGAACCCCGGGAGCGGCTCGTGCGCGTCGAGTGCATTGCCCTCGGCGTAGGTTGGCATGTACAGCCAGTAGAGCCCACGGACATACTCGCGCCAGCCGAGGATCTGTCGGATGAACCCCTCGGCGCTGGCGAGGGGGACGCGGCCCGCACGATAGGCGTGCTCCGCTGCTGCGATTGCCCCGCGCGGATCAAGCAGTTTCAAGTTGAGCGCAGCCGCGATGCGCGAATGATAGAGCCAGGGCTCCCGTGTCCACATCGCATCCTGATACTGGCCGAAGGCCGCGAGACGATGCGTGATGAAGTCGTCGAGGGCGGCAGAGGCCTCCTCGGGCGTGACGGGCCAGTCGAAGGCGTCGAGACGTCCGGGATGCGAGGCGAAACGCGACTCGACCAACGCGATCACGTCGCGCGTGACGACATCTGGAGTGAAGCGGATCGGGGCGGGGAGGAGTCCCGGCCCCTGCTTCCCGAAGGCGCCACGGTTCTCCGCGTCGTAGTTCCAGTCGCCACCTTCGGGACCACCGGATGCATCAAGGAGCACCTGATGCTCACGCCGAAGCTCGCGATACCAGAACTCGAGACGGAGCTGCTTCCGTCCCTTCGCGTGGGCGCGGAACTGATCGATGGTCGAGAGGAAGTGCCGATCGGGGCGGATCTCGAGCGGGATCTTCGCATCACGGGCGGTGTCCATCAGCGCCTGCTGGACCCGCCAGTCCCCCGGTTCTGTTACGACGAGCTTCGCTGGCTGATCGCTAGCGATGACCTGCGCGAGTTCGCCGGCCAGCGTCCCGGTGTTTTCCGGTTCGTCGAAGGCGCGGTAGCGCACACGGCGGCCGAGGGCACGCTGCGCATCCCGGAAATGGCGCATCGCACTCAAGAAGAGCGCGATCCTCGGCTTGGACGACCAGACGTGCGTCGATTCCTCCGCGACCTCGGCCATCCAGATCGCGTCCTGTGCCGGGTCGAAGTCGTCGAAGACGGCGGCGGTGGGATCGAGCTGATCCCCGAGCACGAGGACGAGATGGCGGAGCGGGCGGCCCATGTCCCAATCTAGCGGACCTCTTGCCGGCGCTCGGGTCCGTGCGCCCTTTTTCAGGATGCCCAACCCCGGTCTATCCACGGTGACTCCCATCGTGAACGTCGGTTTTCGCTCCACGAACATCTGGGTGGTCGGCGCCGGGACCACGCGGCTCCTCGTCGACCTCGGATGGGTGGGGATGATGGGCGCGCTACAGCACGAACTCCGGCGGAAGGACATCCCACTCGACGCGATTCGCGCGGGGTTCGCGACACACTACCACATCGATCATGCCGGATGTGCTGAGGATCTCAAGCGGCACGGCATGGCGCTCTGGGTCTTCGAGGAGCAGGTGCCCTCCGTCGACGGGCTCTCGCGCTGGGTGAAGCCAGGCGAGCCGTTCACTCCCATCCGGTCCGAGGGGAACGTCCTCCTCCGCTGCGTGGATTCGCGGCGGGCGCTCGCCGACCTCGGCATCGCCGGCGAGGTGATCCCCACCCCGGGCCATTCGCCATGCAGTGTCTCCCTCGTCCTCAATTCCGGCGTCTGCTTCACGGGCGATCTCACGCCGGAGGCGATGGTCGGGTCGGAGGATCGCACGGTGGTTCGGGCGAGCTGGGATCGCCTGCGCGCGCTTGGGGCGCGGACCGTGTATCCTGGGCATGCCGCTCCCTATCCGATGCCGCCCGCCTAGTCTTCACACCAACCACTCGTCGCCATGACACACCTCATCTTCCTCACTCAGGACTCGCCCATGCGCCGCTCCCTCTTCGCCGCCATGCTCCTTGCGTCGTTGTGCCTTCCCACCGTCGGCGTGGCGCAGGGTGGTGCCGACCTCTTGCGTCGCATGGCCGACGGCCCGGAGGTCACGGCGCCGACCTTCCCGGCGCCGACCAATCTTGCCTACAAGGTCTCGTGGGATGTGACCGCAGGCCCGACCGACCCGGCCGAGCTCGTCGCGGGATTCCGGCGACCGGCGGGATTCCTTCGGCAGATGGATCAGCAGGGGGTCCCGCGGAAGAACGTGAAGCTCGCGATCATCGTCCATGGGACGGCGACGCGCTCCCTTCTCAACAACGCGGCGTACAGGGCGGCGACGGGGAAGGACAACGCGAGCATCGCGCTGCTCGAGGCGCTCAATGAGGCCGGGGTGCAGATCATCGTCTGCGGGCAGGCGCTGATCAATCGCAACGTGCCGCGCGCCGATCTCCTGCCTTTCGTGAAGGTCGCGACCTCGGCGACCGCCGCGCGCGCGATCCTCGCCGCGCAGGGGTACGCGACCTGGTCGGAGTAGGTCGGTCGGGGCTGGGGGCGCCGAGATCGGCGCCCCCGATGGGGTCAGGGCCGGTAGCCCGGTCCGCGCACGACCTGACCGGGCTTGGCACCGGTGTGACGCCCTTCGCGCACCACGGCGACCCCGTTCACGAACACATCCCGCATCCCGGTCGAAAGCTGATGCGGCTGCTCGAAGGTCGCATGGTCGGTGATTGTCGCGGGATCGAAGACGATCACATCGGCCTTGAGCCCGACCTTGAGGACCCCGCGATCGGTGAGGGAGAGACGCGTCGCGACCGCAGATGACGCTTTGCGCACCGCGTCCTCCAAGGGGAGCACCCCTTCCTCCCGGACATACTTCCGGAAGATTCGCGGGAAGTTTCCATAGGCGCGTGGATGGGTCGAGCCGCGCGCCGTGGCCGGATCCTGCGCGCCGGCATCGGTCCCGAACTTCATCCACGGCTGTTTGAGCTGGAGCCGCATGTTCTCCTCGCTCATCAGGAAGAGGATCTCACCGAGGCCGAGGGACTCCGCGACGTTGAGATCGATGATCGCCTCGGGCCAGGTGGTGCCCAGGGCCGCGGCGATCTCCGAGAGGCGCTTCCCTTCGAAGCGCTGCAGTTCAGGCGTTCTGAACCCGACCACCATCACCCCCTCGGGTCCGGCGATCTCACAGAGGTTCTCGTACCCGGCATCGCGCGCCTGCATCTCCGCGACCATCGTCCCGCGGAGGGAGCGATTCTTGAGGTTCTCGAGGAGCTTGCCCCCCTCGGCGTACTTCGGCGGGATGCAGCTCGCGAAGGAGTTCCCCCCGGCGGGGTAGAGATACATGTTCGCCTGTACATCCTGCCCGGCGGTGCGCGCCGAATCGATCTTGGCGATGGCGAGCGGCATCTTGGGCCAGTTGCGCGGCCCACTCGCCTTGAGATGGTAGATCTCGACCGGGACGCCCCCCTCGCGCCCGATGCGCAGCGCCTCGTCCATCGCCTCGAGGAACTTGTCCCCCTCGCTTCGCATGTGGGTGATGTAGATCCCGCCATAGGGGGCCATCGCCTCTGCGGCGTCGATCAGCTCCTCGGTGCTCGCATAGGTGTTCGGTGGGTAGATCAGCGCGCTCGCGATCCCGAAGGCGCCGTCGCGCATCGCTCGGGCGACCATCGCGCGGGCGGTGTCGCGCTCCGCGGCGGAGAGGGGGCCACCGTCCTCCCCCTTCACGTAGCGTCGGAGGGTACCATCGCCGAGGAAGGAGCCGACGTTCTGCGCGGTCCCGCGGGCGACCATGTGGTCGAGCCAGTCGCCGAAGCCGCGTGGGCCCGTGAATCCTGCGAGGATGCGGCGCATCGCCGTGTCGGATTCGGCAGCGAGGATCCGATCGTTGACCGGACCGTACGAGGATCCTTCGCCATGGATCGCGGTGGTGATCCCCTGCATCACCATCGAAAGCGCGAGTCCGTTGCCACGCAGGTAGTGCCAGAGGGAGTGCGCCTGGATATCGATGAAGCCGGGCGCGACCACGTGGCCGGTGGCGTCGATGCGCTGTGACGTGCGGGCGTCGCGGAAGGCGCCGCGCGGGCCGATAGCGGCGATGCGGTCCCCGCGGATGGCGAGGTCGCCGTAGGACCAGGCGGCGCCCGTTCCGTCGACGATCCGGCCGTTCTCGATCACGAGGTCGTAGGCCGATGTCCCGATGGATCTGGTGATGGGGGTGCGGAGCGGGGTGCAGGCCCCGACAAAGGCGACGAGGAGAACAGGGAAGGCGAGTCGTTGGCGCATGGGCGAGGTCGGTGAGGGTCGGCGAATCGAATGTACGGCGGCCCGTTCCGCCCCGCCCGGTTGGTGGTAGAATACATGGCATGACCGCCCTCTCATCCCTCCCCCCCGAGCCCCTCGCCGAGACCGAGGCCCAGAAGGAGGCGCGTCGGCGCGAGAAGGAGGCCCGGCGCCTCGAGGAGGCCAAGGGGCTCCTCGACCCCGAGTCCCGATACAAGGCGCTCTACAATGCCTTCCGTGCGACGCAGGACCTGATCGAGATGGGGGATAAGAAGGCGCGGTTCGCGCTGGTGATCATCAGCGTGCTGAACGCGGTGGCACTCCTCCTCTTCGTGCGCGGTGGCGAGAACCTCCTGCCGAAGGTCGGGATCTGGGCGACCATCATCCACGTCGAGATCGGTGCTTATGTGGTCGGGACCATCTACTACATCTGGCAGGCGATCGATGCCCTGCGACCGCGCGGCATCGTGATCCCATCCGAGGCCTCGCTCCCCTCCCTGATCGAGCCTGGTGCCTCGATGCGCGTGCTCTTTTATGGTGATGTGGTGGCGCGGAGTCGCGAGAACTATCGCCGGGTCTGGCACGACCTGCGCATGGACAACCTCCAGACCGAGCTCGCCGATCAGATCTACACCCTCGCCACGATCAATCAGCGCAAGTATGAGGCGCTGACCCGACTTTACACCGGCGTCGCGGTGATGACCGCGATGCTCGGTGGGATCATCGCCACGATCGGGGCGTATCGCCTCTGGCCATGAGCGCACCGCGGTGGGCGGAGGGGCTCCAGCGGGTCGCCCGCGTCGCCTCGGAGGATCTCTTCGGTGGGCCACGGCCCTGGCGCTTCGCGACGGTCATCAATCTACAGAAGGGCGCGACCTTCCTCGTCCTTGGCTTCTGCCTCTGGTGGTATGGGGCGACCGGGGCACCGGCGTGGACCTACCTCGCCCTCCACGGAAGCTACGGCCTGGTCTGGTTGCTCAAGGATCTCGCCTTCCCCGATCCCAAGTGGCAGGTGCGCGTCACGATCGCCGGTGGGCTCGCCGCCTTCTCCTTCGTGCTCGGGCCGTACTGGGTGATCGGCTGGCTCCTGCTCTCGGGGCGCGTGGTACCGACCTATCCGGTGGCGGAGCCGATCTGGCTCGCAGGGTGTGTCTCGCTCGGTGTGCTCGGCGTGGCGCTCATGATCGCTGCTGATGCGCAGAAGTACTTCACCCTGCGGGAACGGCGGCAGCTGATCACCGACGGGGTCCATCGCTACATCCGGCATCCGAATTACCTCGGCGAGATGATGATCTACGGGAGCTTCGCCCTCGTGGTCTGGCACTGGATCCCGGCCGCGATCCTCGCCTGGGTCTGGCTCGGTGTCTTCGTGCCGAACATGGTGATGAAGGAGGCCTCGCTCTCGCGGTATCCCGAGTGGGCGGCGTATCGCGAACGGAGCTGGTGGCTCGTTCCGGGGGTGCTCTGATGCGGGTGGGATCGATGGGGAGACGGTGGCGCGGTCGGTCGGCGATCGGTCTGCTGATGCTCGCGGGCATGGTCGGTTGCGACAGTCCCACGAAGAGTGAGGATCCGGCGATCCTCTCGATCACGGTGTCATCCACGGTCAACCCACTCGCCCGTCTGGTGACGGTGACGTTGGCCGAACCGGGGCGTGCCCGCTTGACCTGGGGGGCGACCGGGACCCCGGTACTCACGCTCCTCGGCGACTCGCTCTCGGCGCAGCACCGCTTCCTGGTGACGCGACTGCGTGCGAATACGAGCTACACCCTCGAAGCCCAGCTGGAGGGCTCGACGGCCGCCCTGGTGCGTATCCCCCTCGAGGTCGGTGCACTCCCGCCGAATCTCGCCGCGGCCACCTTCACGACGACGGGGACGCCGACCCTCCCCGTCGCCGTGATCGAGATCATCAGTGCGACCGGGCTCGCCGGGCTCCTGATGGTGGAGGATGGGCAGATCGTCGGGCATCTCCCGATCTCCTCTGGCTCGCTCTTTGGCGCGGCGCGTCGAGCGAACGGCCAATTCGTGCTGCTCGATCCGCTGCATGGACTTGTGGTGCAGACGGCGGGAGGTGAGGAGGTCACGCGGCTCCCGCTTCCGAGTGCGACCCTTCCCACGCCGTATGGGCGGATCCATCACGATGTGATCGCGACCCCACGCAACACCCTCCTGTTCATCGCCAACGAGACGCAGCGGGTCGGGAGCGACTCGGTCGTCGGCGAGGCGCTCTGGGAGTGGACCCCGGAGACGAACCTTGTCGTGAAGCGCTGGAGCAGCTTCACCGAGCTCGACTGGAACACGCTCAAGGGATCGCGGTCGACGACGGGGAACTGGCTGCACGGGAACGGGATCAACATCGGACCGCGGGGGAACGTCGTGATGTCGCTCCGCAACGCTGACCATGTGATCTCGATCGCGCCGGATTGGTCGCGGATCGAATGGCGGTTGGGCGGTCCCACGGGGACACTGACGCTCCCGGAGGCCGATCGGTTCTGGGGCCAGCACTATGTGTCGGAGCCGACGGCGGGGCGCATCCTCGTGTTCGACAACGGGTATGATCGACCCGGAGCGATGTTCTCGCGCGCGATCGAGTATGCCGTCGATCCAGTGGCGCGCACCGCGACGAAGGTCTGGGAGTATCGGCCGTCACCGGACATCTACGCGGCCCTCGTCGGCTCCGCTTGGCGCCTGAGCAATGGCAATACGGTAGCGCTCTTTGGGATGCTTGCCGGACAGAGCGCGTCGACCGGTCCGATCTCCGCGCATGAGGTGACACCGACTGGTGCTGTCGCCTGGCGACTGAACGCTGGTGGGGCGTTGACCCGGCTCTATCGTGTGACCCCGATGCGCACGATCGCCGGTGAGGTGCCGGGCACCTTCCGCGGCGCACGGTAGCACGCGCCCCGATGCGCGAGGCCTCCGCCGGTCAGGTCGGCCTCGCCCGGGCGCTCTCCAAGCTCGGGATCTGCTCGCGGAGCGACGGGGAACGGCTGATCCGCGCCGGCCAGGTCCGCGTGGATGGGCAGGTGATCCGCGATCCCTTGCATCGGATCGTGCCCGAGCGGGCGCGTCTCGAAGTCGAGGGCGCCACCGTCGGTGCCGCGACCAAGGTCTACCTCGCCCTCAACAAACCACGTGGTGCGGTCACGACACGTCGGGACCCGCAGGGACGACCGACGGTCTACGACCTCTTGCCGAGCGATCTCCCCTTCATCGGGCCGGTCGGACGACTCGATCAGGCGAGTGAGGGGCTCCTCCTCCTGACGAACGACACCGCGTGGAGTGCGCATCTCACCGCCCCTGATTCGCATATCGACAAGACCTATCATGTGCAGGTCGCGGGGCTTCCTGATCCGGCCCGCCTCGCTCGGCTCAGATCGGGCGTGATCGATCCTGAGACCAGCGACCGCCTCACGGCCAAGTCGATCGAGCTCCTGCGCGAGGGGTCACGCAGCAGCCATTGGCTCACGATCGTGCTCGACGAGGGGCAGAACCGACAGATCCGTCGGTTGCTGGCGGCGGAGGGGCTCGAGACCAAGCGACTGATCCGTGTCGCGATCGGACCCCTGCCTCTGGGAACACTCACCAAGGGGGCGTGGCGTCATCTGACGCCCGCGGAGGTGCGCGCCCTCGGGTGAGGGCACGCCCCTCCGATCACATTCAGCTGATCGGGCGCGGCGCGCGCGCCGGCTTGGTCCCGTTCAACTTCGGCCGCGGACCATTTCCGACGTCCACCGTGAGATCCTTGAGGAGGTTCGTGATCCGCGCATAGTGCGGATAGTCGATGAACTCCGCCTCATCGCTGCGCTGGTGATAGTCGCCATGCAGCCCGGTGAAGAAGAAGGCGATCGGCACGCCCTGGCGCGCATAGTTGATGTGATCGCTGCGGCCGTAGAGGTTGTTGTAGCCGGCCCAGGCGATGGGATCATCGAACTTGTAGTCGAGGGCGAGCGGCTTCCCCTGTTTGGCATTCGTCGCCTTGACCTGGTCGCCAAGGTCGCGCGAGTCGAAGTACGATCCGATCACCCCGACGAAGTCATCACCACCGCCGGGGAGATCCTCGGCGCGGCCACGGCCGATCATATCGACGTTGATGGTCGCGACGACGGAATCGAGCGGGACGGTCGGATAGCGGACGAAGTAGGCGGAGCCCACGAGCCCGCCCTCCTCGCCGGTGTGCCAGATGAAGAGGGTCGAGCGCTTCGGCTTGACTGGCATCGCGGCGATCGCCTCGGCGACCTCGAGCACCCCCATCGATCCGGAGCCATCATCGTCGGCGCCGTTGTTGATGGAGTCGAGCCGCGCGACGGGGTGCGCCTTGCGGATGCTATCCATGTTGACCTTGAACTGGCCGAGCACCTCGATCGTCGGCTGACGCATCTCGTTCCTCAGCATCCACGCCATGCGTAGGTCGTTGAAGACCTTGAGCGAGTCCTTGTCGACGGGGGTCGTGAAGCCGACATGGTCGTTGTGCGCGCCAATGGCGACGTATTCATGGCGGAGCGCGGGATCGCTCCCCGGGATCACCCCGATCACGTTGCGCCCGAACTCCGACTGGACGCTGGTGAAGTGGAGGGAGGCGTTGACGATCCCTCCGGTGGCGCCGGTCGCGAGGTCGTCGAGCGACGTACGACCGAAGAGCTTCGCTGCCGCCGCGCGGGTGACGCGCAGCTGTGCCGACGGGTTGAGCGAGGCCATCTGCGCCTTGAGTAGGGCCAGGGAGTCGATGGCCGCACCCTGTGCGGAGGCGACGGGGCCACGCACCGCGGCAAGCTGGGTGGCCACGGTGGGTTCATTGATCGCTCGGCGCTGCGCTGATGTCAGTTCGTCGAGATCGACCGTCGCGACGGCGGCGGCATCGGCAAAGCGATCGGGACCGGGCGCCCCCATCCGACCGCCGAAGGCCACTGGGCCTCCGGCCGCGCGACGACCAGGCGCCGGCAAGAGCACCACCACCTTGCCTGCGGCCTGTGCAGCGGTGATCTGCGTCGTCGTGTCCCCGACCGTCCCGCCGAAGATCAGCGGCGCATCCTGGATCGGACGCGGTGCGCGTTGCCCGGGCACCGCGACCACCTCATCGTTCCAGACCAAGGGATTGCCGTTCACCGCGACGCGTGAGCTCGGCTCGAAGCGACGCAGATGGTAGGGGAGGGTTTGGAAGTACGTCCCATGCTCTCCGGCCGGCTGGATCCCCAAGCGCTTCAACTCGGCGGCGATGTAATCGGTCCCCTTCTTGTTGCCATAGCGTCCGACCTGACGCCCCTGCATCGAGTCGTCGGCAAACTGATAGAGGCGGATCTGCAGGTCTCGCACGTTGATCGCCGATGTGGTCGGAGCAGGGCGGACCCGCGGCGGATTGCCGTAGCGGTTCACGCCCTGGGCCGGGAGGAGCAGCGGCGTGAGGAGGAGCACGGTAAGCGGGCCAGCGAGCAGACGGGTCGAGCGCATGAGGCGTCCACGGTGAAGGGGAGAGACGAGGCGCCGGTCGAAGGCGCCCTGCATACGATACGTCATCCACCGGCGAAGCGTTCGGCGGGGATCGGCGGTCCGCCCGGTGTCAGTCGCGATGCTCGGCGAGCCCCGCCAGGCGATACGCCTCGGGGTCCACCTGACCGATCATCCGGCGAAAGCGCCCCACCCCGTAGGGCCAGAGCGTCGAATTCCGCCCCGTGCGGTCCAGATACCAGCTCTGACACCCTCCGCGCTGCCAGACGGTCGCGCGATGGCCCTCATCGATCCAACTGGTGTACCGTGCCTGTGCCTCGGGGGTCGGCTCCGCGGTCTGCGCCCCGCTCAACGCCAGGAGATCGAAGAGCCCGTTCAGGTGGTCGAACTGCGCTTCGAACATCATCAGGACGGAGGAGTGCCCGAGGCCGGTGTTGGGGCCGTTGAGCAACGCGAGGTTGGGGAAGCCGGTGACGGTGGTCCCCATGTACGCCGTCGGACTCCCCCGCCAGCCATCGGCGAGCGAGCGCCCATCGCGGCCACGGATAAACGGCGCGAGCGGCGGATCGGTCGGGCGGAATCCCGTCGCGAGGATCAGGACATCTACGGGATGGGTGGTGCCATCGGCGGTGACGAATCCCGTCGGGGTGATCTGCGTGATCGTCTGATCGACGAGGGTCACGTTGGGCTGCGTCATCGCCGGGTAGTAGTCATCGGAGAGCAGGAGCCGCTTGCAGCCGATGTCGTACCGTGGCGTGAGCCGAGTCCGAAGGGCAGGGTCGCGCACCTGCCGGATGAGATGGCGCCCGAGGAGGCGTGCCGCGACGCGTCGGAGCCAGCGATGCCGGAAGGGGAGGAAGAGCACCTCGTGCCGCAGATACTGCAGGAGTCGCGCGAGCCCCTGGAGGCGTGGCACGCGACGATAGAGCGCGCGCCGCCACGCGGGGATCGCACGATCATGACGTGGCAGCACCCACGCGGGTGTGCGCTGCGCCACCAGCAGCTGCCCGACGCGCGGTTGGATCGCCGGAATCACCTGGATCGCCGAGGCGCCGGTACCGATGATCGCGACGCGCTTCCCATCGAGTGGGACCGATGCATCCCACTGCGCCGTGTGGAAGCAGGGACCACCGAAGGTGTCGAGCCCCGGGATGTCCGGCCGCACCGCATCGCTGAGCGCCCCTGTCGCGACGATCAGATGCTCGGCGTGCCAGGGGCCACTCGTCGACTGGACGATCCAGCGCTGCGCCTCCTCATCCCAGTGGGCCTCCTGCACGGTCTCGTCGAACCGGAGATGGGGGAGCACCTCCTGCTCGGTGGCGACGCGCTCGAGGTAACGATGGATCTCCGCTGAGCCGGCGAAGGTACGTGACCAGTCGGGATTGGGGGCGAAGGAGAAGGAGTAGAGGACCGACTCCACATCGCAGGCACAGCCGGGATAGCGGTTGTCCCGCCAGGTACCGCCCAAGGAGGCGGCGCGCTCGAGGATGACGAGGTCGCCGATCCCGCGCGCGCGCAGCATGATCGCCGCGCCGATCCCGGCGAAGCCGCTCCCGACGATCAGGACGCGGACCGTGCGCTCCGACGCAGGCGCCGTGGCGGTCATCATACGCTCCCCGTACGTGTCGCGAGTCGATAGAGCGGCCACCCGAGGGCGATGAGGGCCGCCCCCCACCCGAGGGCCTCGGCGCCAGCGCCGACGAGGGCGAGGAGTGAGAAGGTGGTCGCTCCCGCGATCGCGATGAGCAGCGATAGCGAGCGCGGGAGTCGTCCGTCGCGCAGGAATCGCAGCGAGGCCAGGAGGCAGAGCAGGTAGAGCGTGATGTTCGTCGCCGCGGTGATGAGCGCGGCGAAGGCGAAGGCGGAGGTCGCGGTGTACGCGGCAACGATCAACACCGCCGTGATCGCCGCACCGATGAGCTGCGGGAGCGCCGGAGCGCCCCAACCGTTCCGCCGTGCGAGCGGGGCGGGGAGCATCCCTTGCGTGGCCATCGTCGCCATGAGCTCGCCGCCGACGAGCACATAGCCGTTGAGGCAGCCGATGCAGCTCACCACGGCACAGAGCGCCACGAGGTCGCCGGCGCGTCCGCCGGCGGACCCGGCGACGAAGTCGGCGAGCGGCGCGTCGGAGCCGGCTGCGTTCGGAAGGAGGAGGATCACGAGGCAGGTGGCGAGGATCCCGATCGCGCCAGAGAGCGCGGTGCCGACCATCGTGGCCCGTGGGACGATGCGCGGCGCATCCTCCACCGCATCAGCCGGGACGACCGCGCTCTCGATCCCCGTCATCGCGTAGAGCGTCAGACTCATCGCGGGGAGCACGGTCCACGGTTGCAGTGGGGCGGGCGCGGTCGCCGCGAGGGGATCGCCCGCCGTCGCGAGGAGGAGCAGGGCGCCCACGCCGATCACCAGGACCAGCGGGACGAGCTTGATGATCGTCGTGCCGAGCTGCACCTCTCCCCCGCGTCCGATGAGATTCGCCGAGAGGACCGCGACGAGCGAGAGGAGGGCGAGGGCGAGGCGGTGATCGGGGGCGAGCCCGCCCGGCACGAGCCGCGAGAGATACTCGACCCCCGAGATCGCCAAGGTCGCATTCGCCGCGAAGACCGAGACGAGATACCCCCATGACCCGATGAAGGCGGCCTGCGGTCCCACGCCGAGTCGCATGAAGCCGTGGACGCCACCGGCCGTGGGGAGGTGGGTGAAGAGCTGTGCGAACATCCAGGCGAGGCAGAGCGCACCGGCGACGGTCAGGATCCATCCCAGCACCGCGGTCCAGCCGTACGGGGTGAGTTCGCGGGGGAGCATGAAGATCCCCGCCCCGATGATGTTCCCCACCACCAACGCCGTTGCGGTCCAGGGGCCGAGCTTCCGGGGGTGGGGCATGGCGGCAATATGGCGTAGAATCCCCGCATGCACAGCTCCCTCATCGCGCTCACGCGGGCGATCTCCCCGCGGCTGGTCGACTGCGAGTTGACCCACCTGACGCGAACCCCGATCGATCTCGCGCGGGCGGAGGCACAGCACGAGGCCTATGAGGCGCTCCTGCGTACCCTCGGCTGCGAGGTCCGTCGGGTGCCACCAGCCCCTGAGCACCCCGATGCCGTCTTCATCGAGGACACGGCGGTGGTGGTCGATGAGCTCGCGGTGCTCACGCGCCCCGGCGCTGCGTCGCGACGTGGGGAGGTGGAGGGGGTGGCTGCAGCGCTCGCCTCGCTTCGCCCCTGCGTGCGGCTCACGGCCCCCGCCACGCTCGACGGAGGGGATGTGCTGCGCATCGGCCGGCGGTTGTTCGTGGGCCACACCCCGCGCACCAACGAGGCGGGGATCGCGCAGCTGCGGGAGGCACTCGCGCCCTATGGCTACATGGTGACGGCCGTGCCGGTGACGGGGTGCCTCCACCTCAAGAGCGCGGTGACCGCCGTGGATGAGGCGACGGTCCTCCTCAATCCCGACTGGGTCGATCCCGCGGCCTTTGCGGCGTATCGCGTGCTGATGGTCGATCCCGCGGAGCCGATGGCGGCGAATATCCTACGGGTGGGGGAGGGGTTGCTCTATGCCGATGCCTCCCCGCGCACCCTCGCGATCCTCACGGCGGCGGGATACCGCCCCCATCTCGTCGACGCGAGCGAACTCGCGAAGGCGGAGGGGGCGGTCACCTGCGGTTCAGTGCTCCTGCGCCGGCTCGAAGATCCGGTCGCACATGATGGCGCAGAGCTGTAGCACCTGCGCGTCGGCGAGGGCGTAGCGGACGAACATCCCGTCGCGCGCCCGCGTGACGAACCCCTCGGCGTGCAGCACCTGCAGGTGCTTGGAGAGGTTCGCCTGCGTGAGCCCCGTGCGCGCGACGAGGGCCCCCACGTGCAGTGGACCATCCTCCAAGGCATGAAGGACCGTGAGTCGCGCCGGCTCGGCGAGCGCTCGGAAACGCGAGGCGACTCGCGCGAGGAGTGCCGGGGTCGGGGTGTGACGCACCGGTCGGACGCGCGCTGAGCGCGCTCGCTTCGCGACGGTGGCCCGCCGCGGACGAGGTCCCTTGGACGCGATGGTCACTGCGCCTTCTGGACCTCGGTCGGGAGGAGCTTGATCACGACGAGGAAGAGCGCCCCGACGATCAAGGCGACGACGAACGGCGACTGATGCGTCACGTCCGCCAGGGTGATCTTCCCGAAGTCCATCACCTTCACGAGCGGGGCGATCAGCACCGAGTAGACCACGGTGAAGACGAAGGCGCCGACGATCCCGCCCAAGATGGCGACCATGGCATCCTTGCGGCCCTCCCCCATCCCGACCACCGAGGTCCCCGGGCAGTAGCCCCCGACGCCGAAGCCGACGCCGAAGACGAGTCCGCCGAGGAGCACGCCGAGCACATAGGTCGGCTTGATGTCCCAGTGCAGGAGGCTCGGGACGAAGAGCGAGAGGGTATAGACGAGGATCATCCCCACGGCCATGGTGAGGGCCATGAACTTGATGACCGAGAGATTCTCGAGCCGCAGATTGCGGACGATCATCCCCGGGCTAGAGGCGCGGACGCGCTGGATGAAGAACCCCATCGCGATCCCGACGAGCGTGGCATAGATCGGTGTCATGGCTCAGGCCCTCGTCGCCTGATGGCGACCCTTGAGTGTCTTGGCGGTGAAGATGCCGGTGGCGAAGACCCCGGCCGCGAAGATGAACCCGCTCACGGAGAGCTGCGTGATCCCCGAGATGATGTGCCCGCTGGTGCAGCCGCCGGCGATACGCGCCCCGAAGACGATCAGGAAGCCGCCGATGAAGGCATCGCGATAGCGTCGCGCCGGGGTCTTCTCCGACGGGTGGATCATCTCGCAGGCCGGCGCCTTCTCCCGGTTCAGACGCGCCCCGAGGAACCCGCCGACGAGGAGCCCGATCACGACGAAGGTCTCCCCCTTGGCGAAGAGGTGGCCGACCTTCTGGAGGTACTCGTTGGAGCCGGCATACGACGGCGCGACGAGCTCGAGGATCTCCCCGATGAAACGCGGATAGGTGCCGGAGACCCCGATCGGGCCCCACGCGAGGATCGAGAGGGCGCCGAGGATCCCGAAGAGGACGCCGTAGAAGGCCCAGGCGGGGAAGCGCGTCTGACGCGCCGTGGCCGCGCCGCCGGATGGTGCGTAGCTCATGCGAACGACTCCGTGTGGAGGGTGGGGGAATCGGGTCAGCGCGAGGCGCCGACCTCGTCGGACCAGAGGAAGCGATCGACGTACGGCATCTTCACCGCACGCAGGGATATGGCATCGAGCGTCGTACCCTTCGGGATCACAGCATCCTCGGCGAGGAGATACGCCGTGAGGGCGTAGACCTGCGCGTCGGTGAGGGAGCCCGGGGCGGTGAGAGGCATCGCCCGCTTGATGTAATCGAAGAGCGTCGTGGCGTACGGCCAGTAGTTCCCGATGGTGTGCGGGAGCTTGGCGTCGTCCGCGAAGACGAAGCCTTCCGCCTTCGGGTCCCGTCCGAGCAGGCGTGGGAAGGCGGGGAGCATCCCACGACCATCAGGGGCATGACACATCGCGCACTGCTGCGCATAGAGCGTCTTGCCCTCTTCGGCGGAGCCACGGCCCGGCGGCAACGCAGTACCCTCGGCGTCGATGTCGGTATCCATCGCGGCGAGCGCCACCTTGTCGGGGGTGCGGCCGAGCCCAAGGCGTGCGCCCACCATCGGTCCGAAGGCGGGGTAGTCCACCGACGCGACCGCGGTCGTGCGCGGCGTCCCGTCCGACGGGCCACAGGCCGTGAGTGCACCGACGGTGCAGCTGAGCAGGATCAGTGTGATGCGCATGATCAGGTCTCCCCGTGGAAGAAGACCTGCCCGGTGCGCTCCACCTTCCACCCGACGATCTGATTGAAGTGATAGTCGGTGCCGATCCCGCGTCTGGCGATCAGTGCGGAGCGCGTCGGTTGGACCTCGCCAGTCTCGTCGGTGGCCCGGCTCAGCAGGATCGTCTCCTGTCCCTTCCACTCCCACATCTGCTGGAAACGCACGGCCGCCTTGGGGCGCACCTCGCCGAGGAGTTCGGCATCGGACCAGTGCTTCCCGCCATCGGTGGAGACCTCGACGCGGGTGATCTTCCCCTTCCCAGTCCACGCGAGTCCGTTCACGGCGTGCCAGCCACGACGCTTCACCTCGCGGGGATAGCCCGGCGCGGTGATGATCGACTTCGGCTGTTGGACAAAGGTGAACATGTCGGCCTTATGATCGGGCCGCGGGTCGGTGTACTTGGAGGTCTCCCAGCGCGTCATCCACGGCGCCATCCCGAGTTCGAGACGACGCAGCCACTTCACGTTGATGTTCCCCTCCCAGCCGGGGAGGAGGAGGCGCATCGGGTAGCCCTGCGCAGGACGCAGCGGCTCTCCGTTTTGGGCCCAGACGATCATCGCATCGTCGTACGCCTTGGCGATCGGGACCGAGCGCGTCATCAGGCAGGCATCGCCCCCCTCGGCGAGGAACCACTTCGCCTTGGGGCTCGCGCCCACCTCGCGGAAGAGGGTCGCGAGCGGGACCCCGGTCCATTCCGAGGTGCTGATCATCCCCGAGACCTTCTGTGGGGTCATGTCGGGCTTCGGGTCGCGATACGCCGCGCGTCCATTCCCCGAGCACTCGATGAAATAGGTGCGGACGACCTGTGGGAATCGCTTGAGGTCGTCGAGCGTGAAGGTGAGCGGACGATCGACCAAGCCATGGATCGTCAGCGTATGCCGCTCGGGATCGATCGCCGGGATCCCGGCGTGATGCCGCTCGAAGTGCAGATCGCTCGGCGTGATCACCCCGGTGAGGTCTTGGAGCGGGGTGAGCGAGTTGCCGACCGTCTCGCCGTACGGGGCGCGGGTCGGGGTCTCGAATGGCGAGCGCGTCCCGACCTGGGTGGTCACGCCGCCTTGGAGTTTCGTCGGATCGGCGGGGACGGTGGGACGCGCTGCGGCCGCCTCCTGGCCATCGGCGCTCACCGGCAATCCGGCCAAGACCGCGCCGCCGAGTGCCCCGGCGGCGCCGACCAGGAGGTCGCGGCGGGTGACGCTGGTATCGGGGGTGCTCATCAGCGGTCGGAGCGGCCGATCACCGGCGGGTTCGGGACGACGGCCCCCTTGGGATTCGCACGCGGGAGGAGGGGCGGCGGGGTGAAGGCCTCATGCCCTGCCGTCTTGTACGGCACGTCCTTCGGGGCACCACCCATCGGCCAATCCAGCTCCTTCCCCGGCGAGTCGGGGCGCGGCTTGGCGTTGATGAAGGCCGAGAGGTCGAAGGCCTCCTGCGGGGTGAGCGACTTGGGGGCCGTCTGTGGCATGTTGTGCCAGATGAAGCTCGCCGCGCGCTCGAGGCGGGCCATCGAGGCACCGATCGAATACGACTTCGCCCCCCAGAGGGCGGGGAAGGCGCCATCGATGCCCGCGCCATCGGCGCCATGGCAGGCCACGCAGGTCTTCTCGACGTAGAGCTTCTCCCCGCGCGCGATATCACCGACGAGGGTCTCCTTCATGGCGATGAGGCCATCGTGTCCGGCGATCTTGGTGCCGACGGGGACGTCATACGAGATGAAGGCGAGATACGCGAGGATATCGGTCATCTCGCGGCTCTCGACGGGGATCGCGTTGCCGGCGAGCGACCGGGTGAAGCAATAGTTCACGCGATCGGCGAGGGCGATCACCGTCCCCGAGCGCGCCATGTACTTGGGGAAGCGCGCATGCGAGCCGGTGAGGGGCGCCGCATTGGGATCGAGCCCATCGTCCTGATGGCAGCTCGTGCACTTGAGGTTGGAGGTCGCGTACGCCGGGAGGCTGTCGGGTGTATGGCGGAGCAGATAGAGCCCGCGCGTGATGGAGGCGCCCATCGAATCGGCGGGGATGTCGGCCTCGCGCTTCGGCGACCAGGCGGCCTCGGTGAAGACGACGGCCGTGCCGGTGTCCTTGGGGGCCTCGCCGCCGCAGGCGGTGAGGAGGAGGGCGACGCCGAGGCGCGCGACGAGGGGGGCAGGGCGCATCCGCTGGACTCCGACGCTGGAGGGGGACGGGGATAACCTTATGACTACATGGTTATACGGCCTTTTCGTCCGCTTCGCAAGCGTCCCCCCGGGCCGGGGGGCGGCCACCGCGCGGCGACCGCCCCCGGGACCCCTAGTGCTTCATGAGCCCCGTGACGCTGAGCTCCACGTTGTGCGAGGCGCGGATCCCCCAGATGCCATCGGTCGAGCTCAGCTTGTCAGCGGCGACGAAATCGGCCTTGTCGAGCGTCTTCACCACCTGATTGTTCACGACGCAGCTCGCCTGGCCCCCTTTCACGCGCCAGCCGACGGTGTTGGTGGCCTCCCCGTTCGCGTCGGCCTTCCGGATGGCGGGGTGCGCGGTGGCGTTCGCGAGGGTCGAGACGGTGGCGCCGCGGAAGGTCTTGATGGCGTAGGTGCCGGTGCCGTAGACGATGCAGTACATGAGGGTCTCGCTCTCCGACTCGAGCCCCTGCCCGCCGATGAAGATCCCGTAGGAGTGCGGGTGCTGCGCCGCCATCTTGTGCTCCTTGAAGGTCCCCATCACCTCATAGTCCCCCGTGAGGGTGCTGGCCGGGTTGTAGAAGATCCCGGCGGGGCCGACCGAGACGCGGAAGCCGCGGCCCTCGGCGGCGAAGCGCGAGTCGTTGATGGTCTTCCCCTGCTGGAGGGGACGACGGTCGACGCGGCCCTTCCAGCCGGCGACCGTGATCCCCCCGTCCTTCACGGAGCGATCGGCATCTTGGGCGGTGAGGGCAGGGGCGAGCGCGAGTAGGAGGGCGAGGGACGAGAGCCAGCGGGTCATGACGAGATCTCCAGAGGGGTGGGTACCAGACTCGGGTACCCCTCTATTGAAACGAGCGTTCCCGCGCGGGACAAGGCACACCGCCAAATTCCGTGGTACGAGGATCGATCGACCGTCGGCCGCTCACGCGAGGGGCCGTGGTGACGCGCGAGATCCGGCGCTACTACAGCAGCCCGCGGATCCAGCCCCCATCGACCGCGACGTTCTGCGCGGTGATGTAGCTCGCGCGCTCCGACGCGAGGAAGGCGGCGAGCGCCGCAAACTCATGGGGTTCGCCGACGCGTCCCATCGGGATCTGTTGCTCCCACGCCGCATAGGCGGAGGCGACGGAGCCATCCTTGGTCTTCGCGATCCCCTCGGCGAGTTCCACCAGCCGCTCGGTGCGTGTGTAGCCGGGCAGGAGGTTGTTCACCGTGATCCCGTGCGGTGCGACCTCGTTCGCCAACGTCCGCGCGAAGCCGGTCACCGCCGCGCGGAGGGAGTTGGAGAGAATCAGGCCATCGACCGGCTGCTTCACCGCGATCGAGGTGACGTTGAGGATCCGTCCCCACTGCCGCGCCTTCATCCCCGGGAGCACGGCGCGGCAGAGATTCACCACGCTGTCTAAGGTGAGCGCGGTGGCGCGCTGCCACGCTTCAGGCGTGTGACTCTCAAAAGGACCGGCCGGCGGGCCGCCCGCGTTCGTGACCAGGATATCGATCGCAGCGAAGCGCGCGAGGGTCTCATCGATCGCGCGCGTGACATCGGCGGGGACCGTCACATCGGCGACGACCCCGAGGGTCTCGACCCCATGCTGCTGGGCGATCTCGTCCGCTGCCGCCCGAATGCCATCGGTGCGCGCACAGACCGCGACCCGCACCCCTTCCGCCGCGAGCGCCTCGGCGATCGCCCGCCCGAGTCCACGACTCGCCGCCGCGACGAACGCCGTCCGACCCCGGAGCCCGAGGTCCATCCCTACTTCTGGTGGAAGTAGGCGTCGGTCTTGTTCAGCCAATCCTCACGGGGGGGGCTGAAGATGTCGACGTCCAGGGTGTCCTCGAGCGCCTCGGCCTTATGCCAGACGTTCGACGGGATGTGCAGCACCTCGCCGGCGCGCACATCGTAGGTCTCGGTACCATCCTCTCCCATGAAGAAGCGGAGCGCCCCCTCGAGGATGTAGGTGAACTGCTCGTTGTGATGCTGATGCTTCGGGACGATCGCCCCTTTCGTGAGGTAGACGTGCGCGAGCATCATCTGCTGGCCGGTGATCAGCTTCCGCGTGATCTGCTCGGTGACGGTCTCGAGCGGGATCTCGGCCCAGCGGCGATAGAGGACGGGTGGGGTGGTCATGCAGGGAAAGCTAGCACCCTCATCCGAGCGCTGACTTCACGACGAACCATACGTTCGCGGGACGCTCGGCCAAGCGCCGCATATACCAGCGGTACCAGGCCTCCCCATAGCTGATCAGCGTCGTCACGGGGAACCCTTCCGCGCGGAGGCGCTCCTGCTCCTTGGCGCGGATCCCATACAGCATGTGAATCTCGTAGCGGTCCTTCGCGAGCCCCAGCCGGTCGGCGTGTCCGATGATGCGACGGACGAGCGGCATGTCATGCGTCCCGAAGACCGCGCGTCCGCGCCCGGTCGCTGCCATCTCGAGCATCGTGCGCGCGATCGCCTCATAGGCCGCATCGGTATCGGCCTTCTTGGGGAAGGCGAGGTGCGCTGGCTCCATGTACGCCCCCTTCACCAGCCGGATCACCGGATCGATCGACCGGAGCCGCTCGAGGTCCTTGGGCGTGCGGAAGAGATAGGCCTGGAGCGCAAGGCCCGTGCGCGGGAACTTCGCCTTGATCGTCTCATAGAGCGCGAGGGTACGATCGACGTAGGCCGAATCCTCCATGTCGAGCCAGAGGACGGAGCCCACGGCGGCGGCCTTCTCTGCGAGCGCGAGACAATGCGCGAGACAGGCATCCGCGCTCTGATCCAACCCGAGCTGGGTCGGCTTGATGCTCACCTCGGCGGGGAGCGTCCGCGCCGCGATCTGATCGTAGAACCAGAGGTAGTGGTCGCGGACCTGATCGGCATCCGCCAGCGAGGTGAGGGCCTCGCCGAGCTTCGTGTAGATGAGGCCGCGGCCATCGCGCGTGAGCGCGGCGCCGGCGTCGAGCGCCTCCTCGGGACGCTCGCCCGGCATGAAGGCGCGCGTCGCGCGCTTCACGATGGGGCTCTCGAGCGCGAAGCGATTGAGGGTCGGGCTCTGGGCGGCGGCGAGGAGGAGGGAACGTCCGATCGGCATGGGGAATCAGTTCAGGCGGAGAGCGGTGGGGGAGTGCAGAGGTGGGTTGGGCGCGGCGTCAGGTGCGAGCAGCGACCCGCGCCTCGGCGAAGACCGGGGCCATCAGCCCAGCGTGTGACCGGCCGTGCGGATCCTGATTCGCACGGACCCGATTCACCATCGCGAGCGCGGTCTCGGTGCAGGGGGGGAGCGCGGCATCGCTGGTGCCAAGTGGCGTGACGCGTGTCCCCCACTTCACCAGGAGCGAGCAGTAGGTGAGGCCGCCGCCGAAGGCGGGCATGAGGAGCCAGCTCCCTGGGGCGACGCGTCCCTGCTCGAGCGCCTCGACCAGCGCGACCGGGACGGTCGCGGCACTCATGTTCCCGTACTTCTGCACGGTGAGCATCACCTTCTCCATCGGGATCCCCGCATGCTTCGCGACCCCTTCGATGATGCGGAGGTTCGCCTGATGCGGGACGACGAGGCCGATCTGGTCGGCGGTGACCCCATGATCGGCGAGGACCTTCGTGGAGGCCGCCGCCATCGCGCCGACGGCGCGCTTGAAGATCACCTGACCATCGAAGTCCCACAGCGTGTCGCCGTAGGTGATCCCATACCCGGAGTAGCCGCATCCGAAGCCGCGCACGCGCAGCGTCGCGCGCGCCTCGGCGTCACAGCCGAGCACCGCCCCGAGCATCCCCTCCTCGTGCTCGGTGGCTTGCAACACGACCGCAGCAGAGCCGTCGCCGAAGAGCACGGCGACGTTGCGATTGCTCCAGTCCATGTAGCGCGAGATCAGTTCGGTGCCGATCACGACCGCGTTGCGCACGATCCCGGTGCGGATCATCGAGGTGGCAGTCGCGAGGCCGTAACAGAAGCTGGTGCAGGCGGTGTTGAGGTCGATCGAGGCCGCCTTGGTGGCGCCGAGCGCGAGTTGCACGCCAGACGCGCTATTGGGGCAGAGCTCCTCGTTGCTCACCCCGCCGTAGATGATGAGGTCGACGTCGGCCGGATCGAGCCCCGCGCAGGCCAGGGCGCGCGCCGCCGCGACGGTCGAGAGCTCGACCGCGGTCACATGCGAGACGCGACGCTCCTTCATCCCCGTGCGCGAGGTGATCCACTCATCGTTGGTGTCGAGGAAGGTGGAGAGATCCTCGTTGGTGAGGACGGCCGGGGGCATGCAGGCACCCCAACCGGTGATGGCGGCATAGGTCATACGCTGAAGGCTGAAGGAGAAAGGTGCACAGGCGATCAGGGGATGACCGCGGTGGCTTCGATCTCGACGACCGCCTCGGCTTCCATCAGCGCCGAGACCTCGACGGCGGTCATCGCGGGATAGTGGCGGCCGATCACCTCACGATAGACCGTCCCGATCTCCTTGGCTGCGGCGAGATAGGCGGCGCGATCGGTGAGATACCAGGTGAGACGAACGAGATGCTCGGGGCGCGCGCCACCGGTCGCGAGGACGGTGACGATGTTCTCGAGCGCCTGACGCACCTGGGGGACGAGTCCACCGGGGATGAGGCGTTGCTGCGCGTCCCACCCAATCTGGCCCGCGACGTAGAGCTGCCGTCCGGTGGCGACGACGCCGTTTGAAAAGCCGCGTGGCGCCGCCCATCCGTCGGGCTGGAGGAGATGTAGGGTCATCGAGACTCCTTGAGGCGGAAGCGCTGGAGCTTCCCGGTGTCGGTCTTGGGGAGGGCGGTCGCGAAGGTCACGATGCGCGGGTATTTGTACGGTGCGATCGTCGCCTTCACGAAGTCCTGGATCTCGGTGGCGAGCGCTTCGCTCGGCGCCTGACCGGCGGCGAGGACGATCACCGCCTGCACCACCTGGCCCCGCTCCTCATCGGGGACGCCGATGACGGCGCACTCCACGACGGCGGGGTGCTGCAATACCGCCGCCTCCACCTCGGGAGCGCCGATGTTGTAGCCCGACGAGATGATGAGATCGTCCGTGCGCGCCTTGAAGAACACATAGCCGTCGGTGTCCATGTGGGCGGCATCGCCGGTCAGGTTCCAGCCATCCTGCACATAGGTGCGCTGGCGTGCATCGGCGAGATAGCGGCACCCGGTGGGCCCACGCACGGCGAGCCGCCCGACCGTGCCGGTGGGAACCCGCTGGAGCACCTCATCGAGGATCGCGATCTCATAGCCAGGGACGGCCCGCCCGATCGCCCCCGGGCGGACATCGGCACCCGCCGCGGCGATGAAGATGTGGATCAACTCCGTCGCCCCGATCCCATCGAGCATCTCGATCCCCGTGACCTCGCGCCAGAGGGTGCGGGTGGCATCGGGGAGTGCCTCGCCGGCGGAGACGGAGCAGCGGAGCGACGGGATCGGGAATCGCGCCGGATCCTTGCGGCGCGCGAGCCCCATCAGACGATAGAAGGTCGGGGCCGTGAAGCTCACCGTCGCGCGCGTGGCAGCGATCGCGTCGAGCAGACTCTCCGGTGTGGCCTTCGGGAGGAGCACGGTGCTCGCGCGGGCGGCGAGCGGGAAGCAGAGGAGTCCGCCGAGCCCGAAGGTGAAGGCAAAGGGCGGGGTCCCGATGCAGCGATCGTCGGGTCGCAACCTGAGGATCTGCGTTGAGAAGCCATCGCACATCGCGAGCACGTCGCGATGGAAGTGGATGCATCCCTTCGGGACCCCGGTGGTCCCTGAGGTGAAGGCGATCAGACAGACGTCATCGCTCGCGGTGTCAGAGGCCGTGAACGGGCGGCGATGCCTTGCACGGCGCGCGGCGAGTCCATCAGCGGCGTCGTTCCCCCAGTGAAAGACCGGTACATCGCGCTCGCGCGCTGCGTCCGTGAGTTCGCCGAGGAGCGAGGCATCACAGAGCGCCGCGGCACAGTTGGCACGCTCGAGGATCACCTTCAGTTCGGTCGCGCGGAGCAGGGGCATCGTGGTGACCGCGACGAGCCCGGCCTTCATCACCGCGAGCCAGGCGGTCGCCATCCAGCGATCGTTGAAGCCACGCAGGAGGACCCGGTTCCCGGACACGAGGCCCAGCTCACCCGTGAGCACATGCGCCAGCGCATCGACATCGGCGGCGAGGGTCGCATAGGTGACCTCGTGCCACCCGCCCGCGCCATCGGGAACCACGAGTGCGATGCGATCCCCTGCGCCCTCGGCGATCGCCTCATCGAGGAGGCGTGTCGCACAATTGAGGCGCGCGGGATAGTCGTAGGGTGCCTGGAGGTGCAGCACCGGCCACTCCGCCACCGGCGGGAGTTGGGCGCGCGCCCAGCCGTCCTGATGTCCTGAGGGATGCATGCTCGTCATCGCGCCTCCCGCGCCGCGCGTAAGGTCTCCCGTCCGATCAGCAGGCGCTGCACCTCGCTCGCCCCTTCATAGATGCGAAGGGCGCGGACGTCACGATAGAGCCGCTCGACCATCCGTCCCACGCGGACCCCCTCGCCGCCATGGAGCTGTACGGCCCGATCGATGATCGTCTGCGCGAGCTCGGTCGCGCCAAGCTTCGCCATCGCGGCGACGCCGGTGGTCCGTCCCCCCTGCGCATCGCGCTGCCAGGCGGCGCGGTAGGTGAGGAGCGCCGCGGCGTCGAGGTCGGTCGCCATGTCGCCGAGGATCGCCTGCGCGAGGGGCTGGGCCGCGAGGGTCGCGCCGAACATCGCGCGTGCATCGGCGTGGGTGATGGCCTCGTGCAGGGCCCGTCGTGCGAAGCCCACGGCCGCCGCCGCGACCGAGACGCGGAAGATGTCGAGGGTGCGCATCGCGAGCGCGAACCCCTCGCCAGGCGCCCCGAGCCGGTGCGCATCTGGGATCACACACCCATCGAAGGCGAGGCGCGCCAACGGATGCGGTGACATCACCTCGATCCGTTCGGCGACTCGGAGCCCAGGGGTGGTCGCTGGCACGAGGAAGCCAGTGATCCCTTTCGCAGGTGCCACTGCCGTGTCGGTGCGCGCAAAGACGCAGTAGAAGTCGGCGATCCCCCCGTTGGAGATCCACATCTTCTCACCGTCGAGTCGCCACCCGCCGTCCGTGCGCGTGGCGCGCATGGCGAGGGCCGCGGCGTCCGAACCCGCGTCTGGCTCAGAGAGGGCAAAGGCGGCGATCGCCTCCCCGCTCGCGACCTTCGGCAGCCACTCGGCTCGGAGCGCCTCCGACCCGGCGAGGGCGAGGGCGCCGGCACCGAGCCCCTGCATCGCGAAGGCGAAGTCGGCGAGCGCATGGTGCGCCGCGAGGGTCTCGCGGAGGACGCAGAGACTGCGCGACTCGATCGTCTCCTGCACGCCCCCCCATGGCGCAGGGACGGCGTGGCGCAGGAATCCCGCGGCCCCGAGGGCGCGCACCCACTGCCGGCAGGCCGCATCGACATCGGCATCGGGAATCGACTGCGTCGCGACCCATCGAGCCACCGCATCAGCGAGCTCCCGGTGACGGGACTCGAAGAAGGGCCAGTCGAGATGTGTGGACGCTGGCATCGTCATCTCAGTTCCCCTCGAAGACGGGGCGGCGCTTGGCGACGAACGCCTCATACGCGCGATGGAAGTCCTGCGTCTCCATCAGGCGGGCCTGCGCCTTCGCCTCGAGCTCGAGCGCCTCCTCGAGCCCCACATTCCATTCCAGTTGCAGCATCCGCTTGGTGACGGCGTGGGCGGCGTAGGGACCATCAGCGAGGGCGCGGGCGCGCTGCATCACCTCATCGGTCAGGGATTCCGGTGAGACGATCGCGTTGTAGAACCCCCAGCGCTCCCCCTCCTCCGCCGACATCGCGCGCCCGGTGTAGAGCAGCTCCGAGGCGCGCCCGAGCCCGATGATCCGCGGGAGGAGGGCGCAGGCGCCCATGTCGCACCCGGCGAGCCCGACCCGCGTGAAGAGGAAGGCCGTGGTCGCGCGCGCCGTGGCGATGCGCAGATCCGACGCCATCGCGAGGATCGCGCCGGCGCCGGCCGCGACGCCATCGACCGCGGCGAGGATCGGCTGCGGGCACTCCCGCATGGCCTGCACGAGCGCCCCGGTCATCCGCGTGAACTCGAGGAGCTCCGGTGAGGTCATCCGCGTGAGCGGGCCGATGATCTCATGCACATCGCCGCCGGAGCAGAAGTTCCCTCCCGCGCCGGTGAGGATCACCACGCGTACATCGCTCGCCTGCGCGAGGGCACAGAAGGTGTCCCGCAGCTCGGCGTACGACTCGAAGGTCAGCGGATTCTTCCGCTCGGGGCGATTCAACGTGATCGTCGCCACGCGTCCGTCCGTGGTCGCGGACCAGGCGAAATGTGTCGGGGTGAG